>ERZ833515.34-NODE-34-length-128457-cov-14.442143_pt1 | contig 128457 bp, 93 predicted proteins | sample MGYA00519949_ERZ833515 | MGnify/ENA primary metagenome ERZ833515 (study PRJEB31850, sample SAMEA3708741) | human gut metagenome | biome: human gut; feature: human-associated habitat; material: faeces | place: China | collected 2014 ...
ACACCTAGTATTCATCGTTTACGGCGTGGACTACCAGGGTATCTAATCCTGTTTGCTCCCCACGCTTTCGAGCCTCAGCGTCAGTTATCGTCCAGTAAGCCGCCTTCGCCACTGGTGTTCCTCCTAATATCTACGCATTTCACCGCTACACTAGGAATTCCACTTACCTCTCCTGCACTCAAGAAAACCAGTTTTAGTTGCAGTTCCTCAGTTAAGCCGAGGGCTTTCACAACTAACTTAATTTCCCGTCTACGCACCCTTTACACCCAATAAATCCGGATAACGCTTGCTCCCTACGTATTACCGCGGCTGCTGGCACGTAGTTAGCCGGAGCTTCCTCCTTAGGTACTGTCTTTTATCTTCCCTAATGACAATAGTTTACAATCCGAAAACCTTCATCCTATACGCGGCGTCACTGCGTCAGAGTTTCCTCCATTGCGCAATATTCCCGACTGCTGCCTCCCGTAGGAGTCTGGGCCGTATCTCAGTCCCAATGTGGCCGTTCAACCTCTCAGTCCGGCTACTGATCGTTACCTTGGTATGCCATTACCACACCAACTAGTTAATCAGACGCAAGCTCATCTATTAGCGGATTACTCCTTTCCCATTTTCATCATGCGATGTTCATGGCATATGCGGTATTAGCAGTGATTTCTCACTGTTATTCCCCTCTAATAGGCAGATTGCTTACGCGTTACTCACCAGTCCGCCACTAACCGCTCCAAAATATAAATATTTCGGTTAAGTCCGTTCGACTTGCATGTCTTAAGTGCGCCGCCAGCGTTCATCCTGAGCCAGGATCAAACTCTCTTGTTATTGTATTTTATAATCTTTCGATTATTAAAATCTAATTAATTGAGTTTTAAGCTCTTTCTTATATAATTGTTTTTTATGGTAGTACAATTAACTACCGCTTGATTGGTTTCTCAAAAGGTTTATTGTTTACTTTTCAATGTACTTTTTTGTTCTTAGCTCTCGCTGTGAACGATTTACATTGTACTACTTTTTGCTCTCGATGTCAACATATTTTTTAAATATTTTTTATTTTATTTTTTAGCTCTTTTGGCGTAAAAAAAATAATAAATTAGTAATCTTGTTTTTGTTTATTTTGTTTGCTATTTTTTACTAATTTACATATCAAATATTTTTATATTTATATGTTTTATCTCTTGCTGAGTACTTTGTAATCATACCATTTTGTTATCAGTTTGTCAACATATTTTTTAGATTTTTTTAATTTATTTTTTAGCTAACAATTTAACTTTTACTCTATTCACCTTGTTAGAATTTATTAACTAATTTTGTTCAAAATCTTTTATGTTTTTTCCCTGTTGCTTGGTACTCGATTATAATACCACACGCAGTTCACAAAGTCAACACATTTTTTGACTTTTTTTGCATTTTTTTGTTGTTTTTTGTTATATATTTGAAATGCATATTACATAAAGTCTTTTATTACTATTTTTGTTAATTTTGTATATTGAAAATATCAAAAATTTCAATATCTTTTATGCTTTATTTTTCTAATTATTATATATCTACTAATATTATATCATCACCTATACACTTTATTTTTTCCCATTCAATTACAATATCATCTTCTTTTGCAAACATACTCATTAATTTTTTTCCTCCTGGAACAATTATTGAAGTAATTCTTCCAGTCTCTAAATTTGCACATACATCTTGAACAAAGCCTAATCTTTTTCCATTGTTTATATTTACTACTTCCTTATGTCTAAAATCCATTCCACTTTCTTTTAACATTATGACCCTCCCTATATATATTACATCATATTATACATTTAATAGTTTTATGCTCTTTTAATTTAACAATATTCAAAAGCTCTAAAATTTTATATTATATCTTTTTAGAGCTTTTATAATTTATTTTATTCTTATTATATATATGTTATTTTAATTGTATATTCTTTTTATATGGTCTATCGCATTTTTTTCTAATCTGGATACTTGTGCTTGTGATATTCCAATTTCGTTTGCCACTTCCATTTGTGTTCTTCCTTCAAAAAATCTTTTTTGAACTATATTTTTTTCTTTTGCATTTAATTTTTTCATTGCCTCTGCTATTGTTATATTTTCTGTCCAAAATTCGTCATTATTTTTTTTATCTTTAACCTGATCCATAAAAAATATACTTTCACTTCCATCTCCATAAACAGGCTCTTGTAATGATACTGGAGTTTGTATTGCATCAAGACACATTGCTACTTCGCCAACCTCTACATCTAACTTTTTTGCAATTTCTTCTATTGTTAGTTCTTTTTTACCTTCTTTACTATTTTTCTCTTTTAAAGCTAATACTTTGTATGCTAAATCTCTTATCGACCTACTTACTCTGATTGAATTATTATCTCTTAAATATCTTCGTACTTCACCTATTATCATTGGTACTGCATATGTGCTAAATTGTACATTTTGTGATAAATCAAAATTATCTATAGATTTTATTAAACCAATACATCCAACCTGAAATAAATCATCTGGGTTTTCTCCTCTATTTGAGAACCTTTGTATTACACTTAATACTAATCTTAAATTTCCATTAATAAATTCTGATCTTGCTACTTTATCTCCATCTTTTATTTTTTTTAATAGTTCTGTTTTTTCTTCATTTGATAGTACTGGTAACTTTGATGTGTTTACACCACAAATTTCTACCTTTCTAATCAAATAAAAAACCTCCTTTAGAAATATATTCTTAAACATTATTTCCAAAAAAGGTTATTTTATTCTTTTATATAGTATATGTAATCTTATTATTTTTCTTACAAATAACTTTAACTTGTAAATTTTTCATTTCAGCTAGCCATTTTAGTATAAGATTTTATCCTGTTTTGCTTTTTATCTCTCTTCTCATTTTTGAAATTATCTTCTTTTCTAATCTTGATATATAACTTTGTGATATTCCAAGCATATCAGCTACCTCTTTTTGTGTCTTTTCTTTATCTGTTCCAAACCCAAATCGAAGTTCCATTATATTTTTTTCTCTTTTACTTAGTTTGGTAATTGATTCTTTTAATAATTTTTTATCTACTTCGTCTTCAATTCTCCTTGATGTTATATCACTTTCAGTTCCTAATATATCTGACAATAATAGTTCATTTCCATCACCATCTTGATTTAATGGCTCATCTATTGAAATTTCTCCTTTTATTTTATTGCTTTTTCGCAGAAACATTAATATTTCATTCTCAATACATCTTGAAGCATATGTTGCTAGTTTAATATTTTTATCTGTATTAAATGTATTAATCGCCTTCATTAGTCCAATTGTTCCTATTGATATTAAATCTTCAATTCCAACACCTGTATTTTCGAATTTTTTGGCTATATAAACAACAAGTCTTAAATTTCGCTCTACTAATATTTTTTTTACTTCTTCATCACCATTAGCTAATTTTTTTAGTGCTTCATCTTCTTCTTTTGCATCTAATGGTGGTGGTAATGTTTGACTTCCTGCAATATAGTATATTGGAAGCTCTTCTATTGTATCTTTGTTTAAATACTTAGCATATACTATATTTACCTTTGTTTTCAAAAGTTGTATTAAATTCATTTTCAGCTGTACTCCTTTCTAATATTTGCAATCCAATTAAAGCAGAATATTTATTATTTTTAGTAAGAGCATCATTATAAATTCCAACAAGTACATTATTTATTTCATTTACTTCATCTTGATATTCAAGCTTTACCCAATCAACCTTATAAGCAATCATTATTCCATTTTTATTTCCTACAGACATATATGGAATTGCCCTAATTCTTGCATTATAAGACTCTTCTACTACGTCATCACCTCCTAACAAATCTTCAATTTTTTCAATTTCATTTGCTGGTATCAATGCTCTTAATTTTTCTTTTTCCACAATTATGATTGGAGATTTACTAATTGGGTCTGTTAATAAGTTTCCAGTATCTAATAACGCATTTACTTCTATACAGTTTTTTCCAAGACCAATTTTTAGAGCACATATCATATCATTCTTATTAAGTTTTTGTTTTAATTTTATAAGTCTCATACTAGTTTTTATTAAAATAAAACTTATAATAGCTGATATTAATAATACTTCGAAAATATATTCTCCTCCAATTATTATTCCATTAACTATGTATATAACTTTTGGCTTTAGCAAATGAACAAATCCTAATGTACATCCAGAAAAAACAAATGAAACCATAAGAAATACAATTGTTTCTTTTATAACTCTTTTATATCCATTTGAGTTATATGCTATTTTTATTAAGAGCATTGCAATAATAATTTTAGACACATTTAAAATCCATACTGGCATTTTTACATATAATGAAAAAACATATAAAGCTCCGACAATGCTAGAGCTAATTAATCGTATTTTTTCGATTTTCCTGTTCATTAATTTTCCAACAGTATACAATATCAAATAATTCATAGCTGTATTTTCTAAAAAAATTAAATCCAAATAGGCAACCATAAATTCCATCTCCTTAAAGATTTTTAATAAATTAAATATATAGAATTTTATAATAAAGATAACAATAAAATTAATTTTGAAATATTCTATCACCATACTTTCAAAAAAACTGTCACTTTATGAAAACGAAAAAAAGAAATAATCTACATCTATAGATTATTTCTTTTATAATATAAGTGTATGTGACAGTATTATTAATAATTCATTTTATAAATATATATTTTTTGGTCATTTTTTGTTATTTATTATCATAGAAAAAAGTTATGGATTATCTGTATATCCATAACTTTTTCTTTTGTAAAATTTATTATTTATTTCCTGATTTCTTTCTTAAGAATGATGGTATGTCTAAATCATTATTGTTAATTGGCTCTGGTTGTGTTGATACTTGTGTTGTTTTCTTTTCCCAAGGTTTAGCATTATTACTGCTTGGTATTTCATTAACTGGAACTGTTCCTATTTTTGGTTTTGTTTCAAATCCAGTTGCAATAACTGTAATTACTATATCTTCATCTAGGCTTTCATCAATAACAGCACCAAAGATTATGTTTGCTTCTGGGTCAACACTACGTTGTACTAATTCAGCTGCTGTGTTTACTTCGTGTAATCCTAAGTTTGGTCCACCAGTAATATTGATAATAATTCCTTTTGCACCTTCAATAGAGCTTTCAAGCATTGGGTTTTGAATTGCTTGTTTTGCGGCATCTTCTGCTCTTGATTCACCAGATGCTCTACCAACACCCATATGAGCTATACCTGTGTTAAGCATAATTGTTTTAACATCAGCAAAGTCTAAGTTTACAAGTCCTGGTACTGCAATTAAGTCAGATATACCTTGTACACCTTGTCTTAATACATCATCAGCCATTTTAAAAGCTTCTACTATTGATGTTTTTCTATCTATAATTTGTAATAGCTTATCATTTGGAATAACAACTAATGTGTCAACTTTGCTTTTTAAGCTTTCAATTCCTCTTTCAGCTTGTGATAATCTTTTTTTCCCTTCAAATGTAAACGGTTTTGTTACAACACCTATTGTTAATATTCCCATTTCTTTAGCACATGCTGCAACTATTGGAGCTGCACCAGTTCCAGTTCCGTCCACCCATTCCGGCTGTTACGAATACCATGTCTGCGCCTCGTAAAGCTTCTGTTATTTCAGATTTACTTTCTTCAGCTGCTTGTGCACCAATATCAGGGTTAGCTCCAGCTCCTAATCCTCTTGTTATTTTTTCCCCTATTTGTATTTTAGATGCAGCTTTTGATAATAATAATGCTTGTCTATCTGTATTTACTGCTACAAATTCTACTCCTCTTATTCCTGAGTCAACCATTCTGTTTACGGCGTTTGTTCCGCCTCCACCTACACCAATTACTTTTATTGTAGCTGTTCCATCTATCATTATTCCACTTTCTTCTGCGCTATCCATTATCATAATGTTTTCCTCCCTATTTATAAATTAAAATTAATAACATCCTTTTTTGAGTACTCTGTATACTCTTCCATATTTTACGAGTAGAAAAAATCTTTAATCTTTTCTAAAATAACTTTTACTATACTTTTTTCAGAGTGTGTATCTATACTGCTTGATACATTTTTAGCAAACTGTCTTGATGCAACATATCTAACTAATGCATATGCAGTTCTGTAACCTGGTCTTATAGTGCTTACCATTCTTCCTGTTGAAATTTTTACTGGTATATTTAAAATTACTTTTCCTGCTACATCACTTTTACTAATATTTACAATTCCTTGGCCTGTTAAAACTACATTGTTTATTCTTTGTTTTACTCCGTGTGCTGTTATATCATCATTTATAAGTTTAAACATTTCTTCTATTCTTGCTTCTATTATTTCAATAAGCTCTGAACTTTTTATAATTTTATTTTTATTTTCGTCTTTACATGTATTTAACATTATTTCATTGTCATTGTCAATATATGATTTCATTGCTAAACCATATTGTTTTTTTAATTTATCAGCCTCTTCAACCGAAATATTTAAAACTAGCGCTATATCGTTTGTTATATTATCTCCACCTAATGGAATTGTATTTGTGTATATAAATTCTGTTCCTTCAAAAACTCCAATTTCTGTATTTCCTGCTCCAATGTCAAGAATCATTATATTATCATTTAGTTCGTTTGTATCTAGCACTACATTTTTTTCTGCTAGTGTTATTGGGACTATTCCATCAATTTCCAAATCTGCTTTTCTGAAAATATTATGTATTTGTCTTATATACTCTTTATTTGCAAGAACTATTTGTGCTTTTAATGTAAATGATGCACAGAAACTTCCTATTGGATCTGAGATTGTTTTTCCATCATCTAATATGAATTTTTCTGCTACTATATCTATTATTGTTTTATTTTCCGGTACATCTATATCTTTTGCTTGCATTATTGCTGATGATACATCTTTTGCAGATATTCCGGCATATCTATCTTTTACTTCTTTTGTCACACTATTTTGTACTATTGTAACATCTTTTCCATGTATTGTTATATATGCTGAATTTATTTTTAAGTCTGAATCTGTTTCAGCATCTTCAATAGTCTTTACTATAGTTCTTATAACTTCTTCTTCATTTATTATTTTTCCTTTTTTAATTCCATTGCACATATTGCTGGCACTACAAATTGTTTCAATCTGACCAAAATTGTTTACTTCACCTATGACAAGACTGATTTTTGAAGTACCAATATCCATACCTACAATTATATCTCCAACAGCCAAGGTTAACTCCTCCATCTATAACTCTTTTTATATATCCATAAGAATATTATATTTCCGCCAAAATGTCAATACTAATTGTTATATTTTTGTAATAATACCGTAATATTTTTGTAATACTGTCGCCTAAATATATCTCATTTTGCTTTTTCTGTTTTTTTGCTCTTTTTTGCTTTGAAAAAATTTGTACACTTTTCTAGGTAATATCTACGTATTACTCCTAAATTAAAGAATATTCTTCCTACAAAAACAAATATTGCTGCTAAGTATATATCAACATTTAATCTTGCACCTAAATATGTTAATAATATTGATAATATAGCATTTCCTAAAAAGCCAGAAATAAATACTCCCATATCAAAATTCTTTTTTATTGATGCAACAACACCTCCAAATATTGTATCTAGAGCTGCAACTATTGCAATTGCTAAATATTCTGAATATGTATATGATATTATTGGTGCAAAATTTCCTATTAAAGCACCTATTACACAACCTACTATAATTGCTATATATACCATTATTTATCTTCTCCTTTATCTATATATTTTAAATCTATATCTTTATTGTATTTATAAATTGTTATATTGTCATTTTCTTCAATTTTAATATCATATCCCGCATTTTTATATAAGTCAATATAACCTTCATCTTTTAGATTTAATGTTTCTAATAATTTTTTCTTATCTCCAATTGCTTTTATTGTATATGGAGATGAAATTCTTTGATCCCCATTTAGTAATATATATTTTTTAGATATTTCTACAATTTCTGTTGAATTTATTACTCTATTATCATTTATTGAAATTGCTGTTGCTCCAGCATACTTTAATTCATTAACAAAATCTACTAAATTGCTATAACTGTAAGATTGATCTCCTGTATCTGTAAGAGTTAATACAACACCTTCTCCTGTTACATCTGTTAATCCTATAGTTTCTTCATATTCATGCAATTCATTATTTAATACTTCAGAAGCTTTTTGATTATTATTTAAAGTTTCTTTATATTCTTTTATTTTTTCTTCATTTTCTGAAATTTTATTTTGAATTTCATCATTTTTTTCTTTTAATTCAACAATTTGATTTCGTAGCTCTTCTTCTTGCATACTTTCTAAGCTAGTTATATCTGTTTGATTTATTGTTTTAAACTGTATGCTCATTATTACCACAAGAAACATTGCGATAATTCCAAAAACTATTGAAATTACAACTTTATTTTTTCCCATTTTAAACCCAAATCCTTTCATAAATTTTTATTAAATAGATTATTATATTTCTTTATCAATTTCAATAGAATCTGCCTTTTTTATGCTAGTCAACACTCCATATTTTTTTAATTTATATAATGTTCCACCATTTTTTGTTAATTCTCCATATAATAAATCTTTATCTCCAATTGCATTAATTACAAACGGACTTCCAACTTTTTCTCCATTTATTTGTATTACATTTCCAGCACAATTAATACTTGTTGAATTAACTATTCTTTTTCCATTTATTGAAATTGCTTCAGCTCCTGCAATTTTTAATTCATTTATTATTGCAACTAAATTACCATCGTGAACTAAATAATTAGAATTATTTATACTTGCAAAAGAACTGTTATCTTTTTGCTCATTGTTATCAGCTACAGTTATTGTAACACCTTCACCTTGAACTTTTGTTAAGCCTAAAATAATTTCATATTTTTTTATTTTTTCTTGTGTTTCTACATCTGATTCTATATTTAACACATTATTTCTTAAGTTTTCAAGCTCTTTATCTGTATCAGCTAATTTTTTTACCGAATCTTCATAATTCGTTTTAGTTTGTAATAGTGATTTTTTTAAATTGCTATCTGTTAATTGTATTGTTCCACTTATATCTGCTGCTTTAATTGTTTTTAATTGCACACTAATTCCAACTGTTAAAATCATTGATAAAATTCCTAAAGTTATTACAGGTTTTATCTTTTTCATTAAAATCTCCTTTCTTGCAGTTTATATTTCATTGTATTTATTAATTTTTATAGTATTTTCTGAATTTATTTCAATACTTACACCTGACTCTCTTATATTTTCTATTGTACCTCCTGGTCTAATTAATCCACTATACATAAGATTAGAGTCACCAATTGCTTTTATTATAAAATTTTCTGAAACTTCTGTATCATTTATTTCTATTTTATTTTTTACCATCTCTATTGCTGTTGTTCCAACTATTCTTTGATTATTTATTTCAATTGCTTCTGCCCCTGCATTTTTAATTTCGTTCACTATATCTCTTAAATCTTTTACCATATCAGCTTTCGCTTCATTATCACTAGGCTTATACTTTATTATAATACCTTGACCAGTTACATCTGTTTTTCCAGAAACTATTGTATATTTTTTTATTAATTCACTTGTGTCTTTTGACGATGAATCATTTTGTGCAGCTTGATTTCTGGCATCATCAAGTTCACTTGTCGTATTTTGAAATTTTTCTGCCAATTTTACGTTTTCATCGTTTAATCTAAAAATTTCATCTTTTAGTTTATCTGTAATTTTAGTTTGAGAAGACTCTGATTCACTTAAACTAGAAACTCTTAATTGCACAGTTATTGCAAATGTTAAAATTAAACATAATATTCCAAATACTAATGCTTTTCCAAATTTTTTCATATATTCTCCTTTATACTTTTTCTCTAAAATATGGATACTCTCCGTTATTTAAATCAACATTAACAAAAACTTCACCTTCATAATCTTGCTCTTTAGACATAATTTCTTTTACAAAATTCATTTTTTCATTTAATGATGTCATATTTCCTAAATGTGCTACCTTGTGCAAATTTTCAAAATTAACTATATAATCATTTTTGTCTTTTATATCAATGCTTGTAAGTTCATTTAGCAAATTATTTTTTTCAAGTTCTTGTATTATTTGTGGTATATTGTTAATTTTTTCTATATCACTTTCTTCAATTTTATTTCCAATTGTAAAATCAGTTGTTTGATATCCAACTATTGTAGTTAAATCTTTTGCATCTGAATTTAATTCTAATATGTATCCTTGTTCATCAATATATATATATTGACTATCACTTTTTAGTTGATATTTGGGGGTACGCTCTTCAATTTGTATTTCTATTGCATTAGGAAGTTTTCTTTTAATTTTTACATTTTCTACATATGAGTTATTTTTTATGCTGTTTATAATATCCTTTTTATTTATTGAATATATATTTTGTCCAATATTTATTGTAGATAAATCTTTTATCTCCGCTTCAGTAAGTATTTTATTATTTTCTATTTTTACATTAATTTTATTTATATTAAAAAACGAAGATTTCATAAAACAAATTATTCCTACTACAATTAATATAATTATAATAAGAAATAAAAAGCTAATAATTATTTTCTTTTTCTTTACATTATTTACCTTTTTATTATTTTTTCGAGGGTTGTTATTATGTGGCTTTTTATTTTTCTTTTCCGAATTTTTTTTACTTTTTGCACTACTTTTTTTTGGAACTTGACTTGACATTCCAATTATTATTTCATCATTTAAATTTATATGTTCATCTTTAATTTTAGTTATTTCTTCTGCTCTTTTTTTATTTTTCTTTACATTAGAATAAACTATTGCTCTTTTTTTATTACTTTTTGCCATTTACTAACTTCCCTCCCTAAAATATTAATTAAACTTATTAATTAGATTCTTCTAGTTTTATCTTTGCACCTAAACTACCTAACTTATTTTCTAGGTTTTCGTATCCTCTTTGTATATATCCTATATTTTCAACTCTAGATTTACCTTTTGCCATTAATCCAGCAATTACAAGAGCTGCACCGCCTCTTAAATCTGTGCATACTACAGTTGTTGCATTTATTTTTCTTGCCCCTTTAATTATAGCTGTTTTTCCTTCTACAGTAATTTTTGCGCCCATTTTTCTAAGTTCAGAAATATATTTATATCTACTTTCGAAAATATTTTCTACAATTATTGATGTTCCACTTGCCTTTACTAACATCGTCGCAAAAATTTGTTGTAAATCTGTTGGGAATCCTGGATATGTCATTGTTTTTATATCAATTGATTTCAATTTTTTTGGTGCATTTAAAGTTATTTTTTTATTATTTATTTCTATTTTGCATCCAGTTTCTTCTAATTTGTTTATTACTGCAGTTAAATGCTCTGGCATTACATTATCTAATGTTACATTTCCTCCTGTAGCAGCCACTGCACATAAAATAGTACCAGCTTCAATTCTATCTGGCATTATATTATAGCTTACTCCTGATAATTTTTCAACACCATCAATTATAATTTGGTTTGTTCCTTCTCCTTGTATTTTAGCTCCCATTTTTTTCAAAAATTGTACCATATCAATTATTTCTGGTTCCATTGCTGCATTATTTATTGTTGTAGTTCCTGTCGACAATACTGTAGCTAAAATTATATTTTCTGTTGCTCCAACACTTGGAAAATCTAAATCAATATTAGTACCAATTATTTTATTCGCTTTACACTTAATAAATCCTGCCTCTTCTGTAATTTCTACTCCAAGTTTTTTAAAAGCATTTATGTGTAAATCGATTGGTCTTGATCCAATATCACAACCTCCTGGATATGAAAATGTTACTTCTTTAAACCTCCCTAATAATGCACCTGCCATAATAACTGTTGATCTCATTTCTCTCATTAGATGTTCTGGTATTTCTGTTTTTGTTATATGTTTTGAATTAATCTCTATTTTACCACTATTTTGCTTGATTTTGCAACCCAAAAGTTTTAGAATTTCCAAAGTTGTTTTAGTATCTTTTATTTGTGGTACATTATACAATTTATTTGTTTTTTCACTTAATATTGTTGCAGCTAATATTGGTAATGAAGCATTTTTTGAACCACTTATTTTTACAGTTCCTTCTAATTTTTTTCCACCTTCAATTATGTAAGATTTCATTATTTACACTCCCTTCATAATGTTTATGTTATATATTATGTAGATTTTTAGAAGGTGTGAGATTTTGATATTCAATTTATATTTTTCATACAAAACACTTTGAGTTCACAATATGGACAAAATTCATTGTTATATTATTTATAATGTTAGTAACAAATTTTACTCCAGTTACTAACAATACAACATCCCCTTTTATTTTCAGAAAAAGCACTTGAAAAAGTGCTTTTTTGTTTTTTATTATTTTTTTCGAATACTTTATTTTGACCCACATATATTCTTATTATTAGTATATATGGAGGACTTAATGAAAAAAATAAATACCTTTATAAAAAATGGTTTAATTCTTACTATTTCAACTTTATTTTTACGTTTAATTGCTGTTTTATTTAACATATTTTTATCTAATAAAATAAGTAGCTCCTTATTAGGTACATTTGGAATTATATTATCTGTATTTGCATTTTTTCTAACAATAGCTTTGTCTGGAATAAATCTTTCATCTACTAGATTGGTATCTGAAGATTATTCTTTTAATAAATCAAAAAATGTTCATAATATAATCAAGAGCTGTTTTAAATATTGTATTTTTTTTAGCCTGTTATCTATTTTTATTATGATAATATTTTCTCCTTATATTACAAATAATATTTTAAATAACACTATTTCAATTAATTTGTTATATATATTAGCAATTGCTTTACCTTTTTGCTCTTTATCCTCTTGCTTAAATGGTTATTTTATGGCATATGAAAAAATAAAAACAGTAATTATTTCACAAGTTATTGAAATATTAATGCAAATTTCTATTATTTTGCTTTTTTATTATAATAATTTTTTCGCAAATAATTATCAAATCTGCTTTGCTCTTGTAATAAGTACTGTTATTGCTGATATTTGTTCATTTGTATACTTAATTTATTATTATAATATTGATTATAAAAAAAGTTTTACTAACACAAATTATCAATCTAATTTTATTAAAGAAATATGCAAAATTTCGTTACCTGTAGCACTTACTACATATATAAAATCTGGTCTTTCTACATTAAAAAATACTTTAATTCCACTTGCTTTAGTACAATATGGTTTATCACATAATGAAGCTCTATCTTATTATGGTTTAATTTCTAGCACAGTAATGAGTTTAATTTTATTTCCTTTAACATTTATACAGTCATATAGTAATTTATTGATACCAAAACTTTCAAAATATAATATTAATACAGATTTGAATAAAATTATAAAGATAACAAAAAAATGTCTAATATTAACTTTTATATTTTCTATTATCACTACGATCGTTTTGATAGTTTTTTCACATTGGATTGATGATAATTTATATAAAACATTATCAGTTGAATTCTATATAAAAATACTCTCACCAATTATTGTATATATTTATATGGATAGTGTTATAGATAGCCTATTAAAGAGCCTTAACCTTCAAGTATATGTAATGATAATTAATATCTTTGATTTGTTAATTAGCATTTTATTTATTAGATTTTTAATACCACAATTTGGAATAAATTCTTATATATTTATTTTATATTTTAGCGAAATTTTTAACTTTTTACTAAGCTTGTTTATTCTTTGTAAAAAATTTAGTTTTTTAAAGAGCTCTGTTGTAACACATAAAAAATATTGTGTTTTCAAAAATCATACATATAAAAAAATAGAGCCTATGACATAGCCTCTATTTTTTTATATGTATGATTATTTTTTTCGTAATTCTTTTTTAGCTTAACTTTCTGTTTAGTCTTTTTTATTTTATTTTCTTTTGATTTATTTTCATTAACTTTATACTTTTCAAGAATTTTTACCAAATCTTTAGAGTCTCTATTAAAATGCTCTATTGTTTCTAAGTACTCTTTTGATCTATATTTTTTATGCAATGTATTAATTGAATCTAAAATATCCTTAAAATTTTCTTCCATTTTACAACCTTTTCTTTCTATATATATTACATATTTTCTAAAGTTTCTTTTAATTTATTCAATTCATCTTCAGTTAAAGTAATACCTTTTCCCATTCTTGTGTGGTCTTCGTTCCAGTCACGAAGATCATATTTTGGTGCAAAATCATTCCATTTTACTAAATTAATTTCCTTTTTCCATCCTTTTTCTGTTTCTGATAGCACTCCAATTTTTTTTATTATTTCAAATTTCAAATCTGCCATTTGTTCAACCTCCGCTTTTGTTTTTTTTATTATATTATTAAAAAATCCATTTGTCTATCCCCAAATTACATTTTTTACAATTTTTAGAACTGCAATAAAGACCTATCTGCTAGTTTTTCGTATCGTAATTTTTTGTCTCTTATTTTTTCATCTAATTGTGGTAATATACCAAAATTTGCGTTCATTGGTTGAAATTTTTCGTTTGGTGTTGATATATATTTTGCCAGTGCTCCTATCATTGTTAATTCACTAAATTCTGTTTTTGTGTTTATATTATTAAATTTGTTAATTGCATTTAATGCTGATACAAGACCTGATGATATTGATTCTACATATCCTTCTACACCTGTTATTTGTCCTGCAAAAAATATATTAGTATTTTGTTTAAAGTTGTAAGTATTATCTAATAACTTTGTTGAATTTATATATGTGTTTCTGTGCATAACTCCATATTTTTCAAACTCTGCATTTTCTAATCCTGGAATTTGACTAAATACTCTTTTTTGTTCACCGAATTTTAAATTTGTTTGAAATCCTACTATATTGTAAATTGTTCCTTCTGAATTGTCTTGTCTTAATTGAACAACAGCATATGGCCTATAACCTGTTCTAGGGTCAGTAAATCCTACTGGTTTTAATGGTCCATACCTTAAGGTGTCAATTCCGCGTTTTGCCATAACTTCTAGTGGCATACAACCTTCAAAAATCTCTCTTTTTTCAAATTCATGTAATTCAACTACTTCTGCATTTACTAGCTCATTCCAAAAATTTTCATACTCATCTTTGCTCATTGGCAAATTTATATAGTCTGATTTTTTTACATCTTTTATTCGTTGTTTCCAATCTTCAATATCTTCTTCTTTTGCTCTTTCTTGGTCATATCGATCTCCCCAAAAGGCAATATCCATATTTATTGAATCTTTTGAAACAATTGGAGCAGCAGCATCATAAAAATGTAAATCATTGTCACCTGTTATTTGTAATATTTCATCTGATAATTTATCTGATGTTAATGGACCTGTAGCTATAATTACTATACCTTCCTCTGCTAAATCTTTTAAATGAACTTTATCTCCTATTTCTTCATTTATAATTTCAATATTTGGCATTGATTTTATTTTTTCTGTTACTCTTTTAGAAAAAAGCGCTCTATCAACAGCTAAGGCTTGGCCTGCTGGTACTGCTGTTTCATCTGCAATCTTTATAAGTAATGAATCCAATATTCTTAGCTCTTCTTTTAATAACCCACAAGCATTTGTATGTAAATTTGATTTAAAAGAATTACTACACACTATTTCTGCAAAATTTTCATTTGAATGTGCTGGAGAAAATTTTTGTGGTTTCATTTCATATAATTTAACATTAATTCCCTTTTTTGCAATTTGATATGCTGCTTCAGACCCTGCAAGACCTGCTCCTATTATTGTTATATAATCTTTCATAAAATTCTAATCCCTTCATAAATTATTGTTTTTTATTATATCATGCAATTGAAATAATTCAAGTGTTAGAACTTTAACAACGTAGAAAACTTTTCCTCGTTAAAGCATTATACTATAGCCAAATGAACAAAATTAGGTTGTCAATGGGGACGGTTCTTTTTGACACATCATGACTAAAAATTTTAATATCGAAAAAAATGGATGTGTCAAAAAGAACCGTCCCCATTGACAACCCCTTGACCACCCATCTTTGTAAGCATTTAATCTTTATATTTTTTGATTATTTAAATAAATCCATTATCTCATCTTTAGATAATTTACTAATAAATGTTTCGTTTGTTGATAACATATTATCCACAAGTTTTGCTTTCTTTTGTTGTAATTCATATATTTTTTCTTCTATAGAATTTTTAGTTATCAATTTATATACTTGAACATTTCGTTTTTGTCCAATTCTGTATGTTCTATCTGTTGCTTGATTTTCTGCTGAGATATTCCACCAAGGGTCATAGTGTATAACCATGTCTGCACCTATTAAGTTTAGTCCTGTTCCACCTGCTTTTAGTGATATTAAAAATACCTTTATATCATTATTTTCATTAAATTCGTCTACAAGTTCAATTCTTTCACTTACTTTTGTTTGTCCTGTTAATTTGAAATATTTAATATCTTCTTTTTCAAGCTCTTTTTCTATTATATCAAACATTGATGTATATCCAGAAAATAAAAGTATTTTATGGTTTCCTTGTACAGCATCTTTTATGATTTCCATACATTGATTTAATTTTCCACTTCCACCATCATAATTATCAATAAAAAGCTTTGGATGACAACATATTTGTCTTAATCTCATTAATAGTGCTAATATCTTCATTTGATTTTTTTCAAAACCACTTGCAATAAGTTCATTTTCAACTTCTTCTCTTGCTTTTGACATATATGACATATATAATTTTTGTTGTTCTTCTTCCATTTCACTATTTAAAACAGTAACTGTTTTTTCTGGTAATTCAGTTAAAACTTCTTCTTTTATTCTTCTTAAAATAAATGGTTCAATTAACATTTTAAGTTTGCTCATTTTATATGTGTCTTCTTCTTTTATAATTGGTGTTTCAAATGACTCTTTAAATTTTCTATAACTATATAAATAACCAGGCATTGAAAAATCGAATATTGACCATAGTTCAGCAAGCGAGTTTTCAATTGGAGTTCCTGTTAAAGCAAATTTTGTTTGCGCTTTGATTTTCTTTATTGCTTTAAAATTTTGTGTATTGTTATTTTTTATATATTGAGCTTCATCGGCAATTATAAATTTATATTCATAATTTATTTCTGTATATGTATCTACATCACGTTTTAATAAATCATATGAAGTTATTATTATATCATAATCTTGTAATTTTTGAATTAATCTTTTTCGCTCTTCTGCATTTCCTGCAATAACAGTTGTTTTTAATGTTGGTGCAAATTTATTTATTTCATTAAACCAATTTAAAGCTAAAGAGCTTGGGCATACAACCATACTTGTTCTTTTTTCATCACTATTTTCATTATAATCTAATAATAAACTAATTACTTGTAATGTTTTTCCAAGACCCATATCATCAGCAAGAATACCTCCTAATCCGTACATATCTAGTGTTTTTAGCCATTTATAACCAATTTCTTGATACCTTCTTAATGTAGCATTTAAACCTTTTGGTATTTTAATATACTCATCATTTACATTTTGAATATCATTTATTAAGTCTTTATATTCCTTGCTTTTATAAACATTCATACTAGTACCTTTTAGCAATTTATCTAAATATAATGTTCTATATACAGGTAAATCTAGCTCTCCAGATTCTAAATCTTCATAATTTAATGAACCATCAATATTTAATTTTTCTAAAAAATCTAAAGTTTCATTTTCTTCTAAATCAATAAAACTTCCATCTGTTAACTTATAATATTTTTTTCTTAATTTATATTTTTCCATTATTTCTGCAAGTTCAGATGGTGAAAAATTAAATTCACTTAAATTTATTTTTAATAAATTATTTTCAATTTTTATTCCAATATTTGAAATTTTAGGATGTCTTATCTCTTTCTTTTTAAAAGCATCTGTTGCTAAAATTTCAAAATTTTTCATATAATACATAATTTCTTCTGATAGAAAATTATATATTTTTTCATCATCAGTTAATACTAATCTACCATTTTGTTGATCTAACATAAAACCTGTTTGTATAAAAGTTTCTAGTGTTTTAGTTTCTTTAACAACATCTCTTGGAATTTTTATACTTTTATTTTCAATTAGTGGATTAAATTCAAAATCTTTATATCCAAATTTTATATCAGCTGTTATAAAATTACTTTCATTAGAATCCAAATATACTTTTACATATAACTCCTGTGGTATGTATTTTTCAAGCTCTTCTGTATTTACATTTTTTACTTCAAGATTCTTTTTTATACTTGGTACTACTAATGAAAATAACTTTGGTATATCTGTCTTTTTAAACAAAATTTCTTTAGTAAAGTTATTTTTAAATAATTCCAATAATTTTAAAATTGAATTTTTAAAATCCATTGGACATCTATAAATTACATCTTCAATAATCATATATAAATATTTTTTTCCATATAAAACATCATAATTATATATATCTATATTAGGATATAGTTTATATTCCTTTTCATTTTCTTCTTCTAATATAAACTTAATATCTGGCGCTTCATTTAAAAATAATATTTTATCTTCATTATAATCTTTTTTTATTTTTATATATTCACCATCAAAAACATCAAACATTTCATCTAAACATGTGTTAGATATTATTATAGAGCTTTCATTCATAACTTTACCATAATAACGTTGTTGCCCGATTGATTCATTAGTATATTTAATTATTTCTGAATATTTTAAAAGAAAATCTAGTAATTTTAAATCTTTGTTTCTAAATATTGAGCGTGTATGTTTAAACTCTAATTTTTGACCATACTTAAATGTACCTTCATTTAAGAAAGTATCATAGAATGTTATTAAATTTTTTATTTTATAGGAATTCTTTCCATTCCCCAACTTAAATTCAACAGACATTTCTTTGTTTTGTGTATCATAGATAATTTTTGGCTCTATTTCAATTAAATCTGTTGTAATTTTTGCACTAGTTTTTGTTTCTTGCTCTTGTGCACATAGTTCGTCATAAAATGTATTAATAATTTGATTAAAAGTTTTATATTTATTCGTTCTATCGTAAAATCGTGTATCTTTTTTATCTTGTTTTTCAAATATATTAGAATATTCTGTACTATTTGCGAACTTTAATATAGTAGCTATAATATGACTACAAGATTCATAAGTTGACTTATATTCTTTACATGTGCATTTTACATCTACAATTTCGTTCTTTAGTGCTTTAACAAAAATATCGTGAGTATCCCTATGACCATTAGCTTTTGCATGTAATTCAAAGTTTTTATTATCATCATAAGTCGCTTTTATGATTTTTATTTTGTTTTCATCATTATATTTTTTAGCAAGTTTTAATTTTTCTTCGCTTATATTATTGTATAAATCATTTATTATATCTTTACTAACTAACATGACATACTCCCTCTTTATTCAATTTTACATTCTGCAATTATACTATAGTTTTGAAAGTATATCAAGTATAGGGTTCAAAAAAAAGTATTTTAGCATAATTCTTATTAAATAGAATTATACTAAAACACTTTTTAGTTTATAAGGTAATTTTATTATATTCAAAATTTAATTTTTGTAATATTTGTTCTTCTCTATTAGTACATGTAAATAATAATATTTGGTGACTATTAGCATAATTATTGTACAAGTTTTTTATTGAGTCTTCCATTCTGCTATCATCTGAAAACGCAAATATTTCGTCTAAAATAATTGGCATTTCTTCATCCGAAATATCTTCTGCCATAGATAGTCTAAATGCCATGTATAATTGCTGTATTGTTCCTACACTCAATGTATTAGCATTTTTATATTCACCATTTGGAAGCTCTATTATAATTCCGTCTTCTTCATTAATTATTACTTTGTTATATTTTCCATTTGTTATGTTATTAATATTTTCTGACAACTTTTGAGTAAATTTTGGAGTAACATCATTTTTCATTTTTTGATATGCCGTTTCTAGTGCCTGTTTAGCTAGATTTATTGCATTATTTTTTTCTTTTAGCTCTTCATAAATTTCTTTGTTATATGTAAGTTTTTCTTCATTTTCTGCAAGCTCTTCTAATTTTGGCAATATATTTTCTTTATCAAGCTCTAATCTATGAAGCTCTATATTTTTTTCATTCAAATTGCTTTGAATTTTTTCTATTTCATATGATAAATTTGTAGAATTTAATAATCTATTAATTTCTGTAATATCAATCTTTTCAAAATAATCATTTTTTAATTTTTCTTTTTCATTATTAATATTTTTTAATAGCTCATTTTTTATTTTTTCAACTTCATTTACCTGCTCTTTTTGGCTTTTTTCTAATAATTCTATTTGAGCATTTATTTCATATATTTTCTTTTCTATATCTCTGTTGTTTTGAATAACTTCATTATTTGCTTTTTCATTTGCACTATTTTGAGCTTTTATTTTATTGTTTTTTCCAATTCCTATCACGCATATAATAACTCCTATTAAAATACATGCAATAGAAATTATTATATTTTTTATAACTACAAAACTAATTACTGATAATAATATTCCAAGTACTAAAGCAATAGTATATGGTGTAAGATTAAATTTCTTTATATCAGCATTTCTTTTTGTTATTTTATTTGATTCAACATTTTCTTTTTCATCTATTAGTTTTTGTATCTTACTTTCTATATCATCAATTTTATTTTCACCATATTTTAATTTTTCTTCTTCTACTTTTTGTTGTTGCTTAATAAAATTAATTTTATTTGCAAACTCATACTGATTATTCATTTTAAAAATATCATTTTGTAAAGCATATTTTTTATCTTCTATTTCATATTTATAATTTTCATATCTTCTTAAAGATTCATTTATACTTGTTAAATTTTCAATTTCTCTTATTGCAATATTTATTGGTTTTCCTTGGCTTCTTGTTGTACCAATTTCATCTAATTGTTTTTTATTTAATTTATCAAATGCTTTTTTGTATGATATATTATCAGCACCTGTTGAAGAAGTATTTGCAATTTTTTGTAATAATATATTTTGAGTTTGATTATCTAATTCAACTTCATTTTGATATGAAACAACTGTTGATGTAAATGCTTGTTCATCAACCTTTGTTTGTTCATAAAAAAATTGGCTTCCTGTGTTTTTATCTATAGAGTATTCTTTTGAAACATCTTCCATATTTTCATCATAAATTTTAGGATTTTTCTTACTAAATTCTCTGAATATTTCGTATTTTTTACCATTATCCAAAGTATATTTCATCTTTCCTGAAAATTCTTCAGTATCCCAAGGTTTATACTTATCAAAATCGGACATAATCTTTCCTTTTTTATTTTTTGATGTTCCATAAAACATATTAACTATAAAATTAAGTAAAGTTGATTTTCCGCGTTCATTCTCTCCGTATATTATATTAATTCCATCTTCAAATTTAATATCTTTATTTTTTAGTTTTCCATAAGAATTAACTTTCAATTCGTCAATTTTCAAATAACACACCCCTATTATTTTTCTAATATTTCAAGACCTATTTCTAAAGCTTGCTCTATTATTTTTTTATTTTCTGGATTTTCCTCCATTTGATTTAATAGCTCTTTTACAAATAAACCTTTTAAAGTATTTTCTTTTGATATTGCTTCAATATCATAACTCATTTTTGATAAATCTTTGATTTTTATGATATTTTTTTGATTTATCATTTTTTTTAGATTATACATATCTACTTCAAAATTTTTATTTCCAACCAAACATATTTCATAATAATCCATCTCATTAGTTTGTAGTTCATTTAAACATTCGACTAATTCATCCATAGCATTAAGATTAGAAATATCTATATTTTCAACCTTAAACTCTGTTTCATCAAGTGGAATAAACTCTGTTTTAAAACTTTCTTTTGTAATTTCACCACATACCATTCCATGTTTTCCTGGTTCATCAAAACCAATTGAAACAGTTGAACCTGGATATACAATTCTCTCAGTTGGAGTATAATTACTTTTGTGAATGTGACCTAAGGCTACATAATCAAAGCCTATTCTATCTAAAGTATATTTTTGAATTGCATTATACTGTTTTTCAACATTATTTGTTCCATTTAATGTGGCATGAGTAATTAGTATATTAATTGCGCTTTTATTATTCAATTCAAACGAATCTAAATCTGAATTTGTATAATAAAAATCATCAAATCCAAATCCATATATGTTAACATCTCCACAATTTACAACAGATATATTAGGTCCAAAGATATGAACATTATCATTCCATCTAAATTTATTATAAAATGAATTTTTTAAATATGGATCATGGTTTCCCGGTGTAATAAAAATTTTAGTATTTGGTATTTCTTTAAATAAATTATTAATATATTCGATTGTACTTTCTCTTATATAATTGTGTTCATATAAATCACCTGCAATAAAGAAATACTCGATATTGTTATTTTTTATATATTCAATTACTTTTTTAAAAACTTTTTTTTGCTCAAGCCTTCTTAAATTTCCTAAATTTTCACTATTGCTCAATTGAGTAAATGATGTATCAAAATGCATGTCTGCAATATGTACAAATTTCATATAATAAAAATCTCCCTTGCAATTTTATTTTAATATTTTATATCATAACAAAAAATCAAAGTCAATATAAATAAGAACATTTGTTTTAAATATTAAAAATAAAAAATCAGTTCATATGAACTGATTTTTTATTTTTTATTTAAAGTATTTTTTTATTCCAAAAATTCCTGCTCCTAATATTGCAAGTATTCCACAAGCAACTGATATATAAATTATAACATCAGATCCAGTTTTTACTGTTAACATTACTGGTGCATCATCTATATCATCTTCTCCTGGTACTTTATTGTTTGGAGTTGAATCTCTATCTGGAATTCCATAATCATTATAGTCTTCACTAATTTCAGCTGTATTTGTCATTACTCCCATATTATTAGCACTATTAACCCATGTTAATAATACTTTAACTTCTGCGCTTTCTCCTGGTTGTAATAATGTATTTTCTAATGCTCTAGTTACTATTTTTCCATCTTTTTCTGTCCAATCAGGATTATCCTCTGCTACAAATTTTAATCCATTAGGAATATAATCAGAAACTTCCTTAGCATATCCAGCAATTTCACCTTCGTTAGTTACTCTTATTGAATAATTAAATTTAACTACAACATCATTTAATTTACTTTTCTTTAAATCAACTTTTACAATTTCTTCTGGTTCATCCTCAGCTTTATGTCCTGTATCTGTAACATAAGTTTGACCATTTTCTGTTACTATTGCTTGTGTTACCCATTTACGTAATGCTAAGTCAAATACCTTTTTTTCATTTGGAATAGTTATTGTAATTAAAGATTTTTCTTCATTTATATCACAAGTAACTTCTCCATTTGAAGTATTTTCTTCATTGTCTGCTGATTTTTGAGTTAATTTAGTGTTTTCCTTATCTAAGGCATATTTTTCTGTACTTTCTTTTGCTGATATTGTTAAAGATATAGTTCCATTATATGGTTTATATCCATCTGGTGCAGTTTCTTCTTTTATGTTTAATACTGTTTGAGTTCCAGCTTTTGATATTGTTATATCTTTTCTAACATCTATGTAACCATTAGTATCAGTTGGACCAACTTTTCCGCTTTTTGAATTTTCGTCAATTGTAAAATATGCTCCAGCTAATCCTTGGTTTTTGTTTGATGCATCAACTTTTTTAATTACAACACTATATTTACCAGTTAATTCTTTAACTTCAACAGTTTCAAAATCATCATCATCTTGCTCTCCAGGATAATAATCTTTTATTGTTGTTGTTTTTCCTGAAGCATCAGTTTCTGAATAAGATTTTCTGTTTTCATACCATTTATCAAGATTTAATGAATTTGAAATGGTATTTTGTACAGAATCTCTATCTACATCATTTATAGCCTTTGCTTCTTTCCAAGTTCCTTTATCTTCATATCCATAATTTGTAATCTCTGCTCTATTTGTAATATATCCTTTTGCACCTTCTTTAACTTCACAAATCACTTTTACTTCTTGATATAAATTATCTTTTTCATTATTTAATATTCTATCTATTGATTTTGCTTTTATTACTGTATTTCCATTATATTTTAATACAATTTTGTTATCTTCGCTTGTAGAAGTTGTTGTATATTCTTTAGCACTTTCATCTGCTATTTTTACGAATTTTAAGTCTTGTGGTAAATAATCAGTTATTTCTTTAGCATAACCATCAACTTCACCTTCATTATATACTCTTAATGTATATTCAATTTGACTTCCAACTTTTACTTTTAAACTATCCTTAGTATGATGATATGCAGCTGTTCCTGTGCTATCTAATAATGTTTTAGATTGTGCATCTATAACAGGTTCTCTGCTAACAGTTGGTGCTACACCATCTACTTTTGATATGAATTTTCTTAAAGCTAAATCAAATTTTGGTTTTTCTTCTTCGTCATTTGGAATGTATATTTCTATTGTTGTATTACTTGGCACTCTTGATTTTACTGTACCATTTGTTCCAGTTCCTTCAACTTTTACATTATCTTTATCTAATATATAGTTAGTTCCTTCCTTTTTGAATGAAACACTTAGATTTATATTTCCATCATATTTTATAAATCCTTCTGGTGCAGTTTCTTCTTTAATTACATATGAATCCTTAGCTTTTTCAGATTCAATTTTTTGATTTGCCACAAGTGAAACCATACCATCAGCATTTGTTTTAATATCTTTTTTAGTTATCTTTCCTGTAACAGAGAATGTAGCTGGATTATTTGTTACAGCATGACCATTTTTATCAACTTTTATTAATACGACTGAATATTTTCCTGATACAGATATTTCTTTTTTATCACTTAAATTCTTAACATTTGCTGTTTTTTTCAAATTTAGTAAATTTTGATTTTTAGCATTTACAATTACATTCGCGGTTGTAGCTGAACCAGAATATATTGACGCAATTGTTAGCTCTGATTTTGAAATTTCTCCGCAATCTGTAAAATTTATGTAGAAACTTCCATCATTATTTACTGTAATTTTACTTGAATCTAACTTTTTAGTAGTATTGTCTGTTTTTGTTACTACTGCAGATATTTTTGATTTAAATGCGCTATCTATATTCATTACTATTCCATTTGCTTTTAAATAATATGGACCTACTTGTTTTTTATCCAAATTTATATTAGCTTTTGTTGCATCTAATGAAATTACATTATTTACTGTTCCATTAGAATTATAATTAGAATTTTTATTAGCTAAATATTTTAATGCATAATAAACATATTTACAAGTATTTTGATCGTTAGCAGATATATTTTGTCCAGAAAATCCTCCATTAACGAATTTATCATATTTATCTTTATCAGAATTATTAGCATTATTTGTATAGTTCCAAAGTGCTACTTGTTCTATTACTTCTAATAAATTTCTATTTATTGTTCTTCCTTTTATATCTTTTCCATTACCAACTATTTTATTTAATGATTTTATATTGTCTGTAGTTATATTTCCATATGATGAGACAGCTTTTTTAACTTCTGGTGAAGTTAACATATTTGCAAAATAATTTAATAATTCATCTTTATTTGATGCTGTACTTATGTACATATTATCAATTAGCCATAATGCTGAATTATAATTTTTAAAACATTGTGAACTCTCTTTTGAATTATATAAGTTTAATTCTTTGTTATATTCTGCATAACTTAAAGTTGTTCCCTCATCTATACAATATACATTATCATATTTTTTTGCTTTTGTTGCAACATCACTTTGATCTGGACCTATCTCTGGCATTTCTATATCCTTACTTCCAGCTTTTACATTCATTGAAGTTGCTCTAAATGCTACACTTATTTGTGAATCGGCATTTGATTTTGGCCAAGTTATAATCCCTATTGTTGTTATTATAACCAATAAAATTATTAAGGCTCTTTTTACAGATGTATTTTTTAATAGAGCCATCATTTTCATTTTAAACATTCAACAATCCTTCCTTTCTATTACGAATATCTCCTATTTTACCACTTTTTTCCCATTTTTTCAATGTTTTTTCTAAAAAAATATTTTTTTATGTAAATTTGTTGTACAAAATAAAAAGTAGGTTATACCCTACTTTATAATTCCTAATATATGCTTTTGTTTTTCAACATATTCATCTGAAAATTCATAGCAATTTTGCATCTCCTTAACTGCATTATTTCCCACTTCAATATCATCTGAATGAATAAATCCTAACACATCTCCAACATTAACTTTATCACCTATTTTTTTATTAATAATAATTCCAACCTTATCATTTATTTTATCTTCCTTTTTCAATCTTCCAGCACCAAGGCTTGATGAAATATATCCTATCTTTTCATTATCCATAGATTTTATATATCCTATTTTTTCTGACTTTATTGGAATTATATATTTTGCCTTTTCAAATTTTGATGTGTCTTCTATATAAGAAACATCTCCGCCTTGATTTTTTATCAGCTCTTTAAATTTATTTAAAGCCTTTTTATTATTTATATTTTCCATTATCATTTTTTTATTTTGCTCTATATCATCGCCTTTTCCAGCAAGTTTCATCATATAACTACCAAGTGATAAAATAATGTCTTTTACATCATCTTGCATATTTCCATTTAATGCTTCAACTGCCTCTATAACTTCTAGTGAATTTCCTATTGAATATCCTATTGGTTGATTCATATTTGTTAATATACATATAGTCTCTTTATCTGCTAAATTTCCAATTCCGATCATAGTTTCAGAAAGTTTTGTAGCATCTTCAATATTTTTCATAAAAGCCCCACTTCCAACTGTAACTTCCAATACAATTTTTTCTGCACCTGCAGCTATTTTTTTACTCATAATACTTGAAGCAATAAGTGGTATGCTTTCAACACAAGATATTGTGTCCCTTAAAGCATATATTTTTTTGTCTGCTGGAGCCAAATTCAATGTTTGACCCATTAAACTTATTCCAATGTTTTTTACATTATTTATAAATTCACTAATATCAATATTTGTATTATATCCGGGTATAGATTCCAACTTATCTACAGTACCACCAGTAAAACCTAAACCTCTACCAGACATTTTTGCAGCAGGTATTCCAAGTGAAGCAATAATAGGCATTAAAATTAATGTTATTTTATCACCAATTCCTCCTGTACTATGTTTGTCAACAACCATTCCTAGCTCTGATAAATCTAAAACTTCTCCAGAATGAGCCATTGCTAATGTAAAACTCGTTGTTTCTTCATAATTCATTCCGTTTATGTATATTGCCATTATTAGAGCTGCCGCTTGATAATCAGTTATATTTCCATTTGTGTAATTTTTAACAAAAAAATCAATTTCTTCTTTAGACAAAACTTTTTTATCTCTTTTTTTAGCTATAATTTCTAATATATTCATTTGTATAATTCCTCTCTAATATATTTACAATTTTTTTGTATATAAATATATTCTTTATATAATTTTTACAATATTATTACTTATTTATAATATTTTTTACAAAACTTAATCTATGTAATGGGCAAAGTCCATTTTCTTTTATTGCTGAAATATGTGCAGCTGTTCCATATCCTTTATGTTTTTCAAATCCATATTGAGGGTAAACCTTATCCCATTCTCTCATAATTCTATCCCTTGTAACTTTTGCAATTATTGATGCAGCAGCTATAGAATAACTTTTAGCATCCCCTTTAATTATTGACTTATATGGAACACCGCAAGTATCAATATTTGTTAATGCATCAACTAAAATAAGATCTGGTTTAACTTTTAAAGTTCTAACAGCTTCTGTTAAACCTGCCTTTGTTGCATTTAAAATATTAATTCTATCAATTTCATTTTGGTCAACAATTCCAACACTATAACTAATTGCCTCTTCAATAATTAGTTCATATAATTTTTCTCTCTTTTTTTCAGAAACTTTTTTTGAGTCATTAACTCCTTCAATCATTGAATCCTTTGGCATTATGACAGCAGCAACAACAACAGGTCCAGCAAGTGGACCACGCCCTGCTTCATCTATTCCACATATATAATTATATCCTTCCTTAAAATATGACTTATCTATTTCTTTTAATTCATTTAATCTTTGCTCTTCTTTTTCTTTCATTAGTTATTCTCCTCTTTTTCGTTTATATTATTTGTATTTTCATTTTTATCAATTATATCAGATAATTTATATTTTATTTCATTGTTTAATTTAATTCCTTTTACATATATGACATCTGAATTAGTATAATTAACAATATATTCATCATCATCTTTTATTGAATCAGCAAGTCCCATTTTTTCAAAACTTTCTTTATTTAATATATAGTAATTTTGTAATTCCTCCTGATTTATTTGCAATTGTTGCATAACATTATTTACCTCTGTATCATTTGCTTCAGATACTTTAGTCCCCACATATTTTTCTTGATTATTACTAATTTCTGATTCTGCTTTTATTGATTTTATTTTTCCTTCAATCATAAGCATATCTGTTTTTATATCATCATTTTTTCGCTCTTGCATTTTTTTAGTGCCAATATTAAACAAAAAAATTCCTACAACTAATATTATAATAAAAACTATTATTAGTTTTAAAAATTTATATTTATTATTTTGCATATCTGCTTTATTCCTTTCCTAACATATTTTTTATATGAAAATAACTTTAATTAAATTTCATTTTTGCCATTATATAACAATTTTGATACCAGAACAATATTTTTAATTTTTTTTTAAGGAAAGTCCTGTATAAGTGTCAATGATGTGAAACAAAAATATCCAAAAAATAAGCAGTATATTGAAAACATCTATTAAGCTACCATGAAAACCTTAAACTCAGCTCTTTTTCTAATGGTGTTTTATAGTTTAAAACAGCCATAGGAATATTATTAGACCTCTTTAAATAAGCTTTACATTGCTTTCTTAAGTCATCTAAACTATAAAACTTAAGATAACTGTAAAACCTTTCATTACCGTTTCTATGACTTCTTTTAACTTTTCCATTGTGCGCTGGTGCTCTTGGTCTTATTTCGTGATGTTTAATACCTAATTCATTTAATAATTCATCCATCGGATGAATTTTCTTTATTTTTGCTTGATTATATGTAAATTCAATACCATTGTCTGTTTGTATTTCTTTTGGTTTGTATTCATAATGATCTATACATTTTTTGACAAAATTAACTGTGTTTTCTGGTATATGCTCTTCGTACCAAAACAAGAAGCGCTCTCTACTTGCTTCATCTATACATGTATATTGATAAAAATTTTTATCTGCTGGAATATCCTTTGTCTTACATTCTTTTGGTACATATTTAACATCTATCTGCCATTTTTCTCCTATATTTTCTGGCGTATTATACTTTTTATTATGTTTTCTTTTTGATGTATCCTTAATCTTCATTCCCTTATAAAACTTAATATTTAATCGTTTCATTACTCTGTATAAAGATGTTATTGTTTTTGAATATCCTTTTTCTCTTTTTAATTTATACCATAACTCATTTAATGTTATCCTTGGATTTCTTCTTACATAATTTCGTATCCATCTTATCTCCTGATTTGTATGCGATTTCGGATTCCTTGTTTTTGTTTTATGACTTTTATCTGTAACGCTCTCTATTGATCCATCATATTTCTTATTCCATCTCCAAAGTGATATTCTTGATATATGATATTTTCTACAAACATAATTTATATCACCACACTTACGATACATTTCAACTGCATGCATTCGTGTTTTAACCTCATGCGGTAAATATCTCTTCATATTTTTATTTTCATTTTCTATGTTTTGTGTTATATTATTCATAAGTGATTCAAGTCCTTTCGTATATTTTGTTTTTTGACGATTTCAATTATACTACTTGAATCGCTCTTTTTCTATATTAACTTTGTTTCACATCAATTGTAACACTACATTTTTGTTGGAATTTTTAATAAAATTTACTTTAGCAATTAAATTTCCTGCCATATTATGTTGATTATAGTTGAAACATAGTGCAAAATGTGGTATAATTTCGAGCAAAGGAGTGATAAAATTGAAAAGATATGATCAAAATGAAACAAGTGAATTAGCTGAAATATTAAAGAATGATGGTGTAATTAGCGTACCAACTGATACAGTATTTGGCGTATGCGCAAGGATAGCTTCAAAGGATGCACATGACAATTTAGTAAAAACAAAAAATCGTCCTCACGACAAGTTATTTCCTATAATGTGTGCCGATGAAGATCAAATAAAAAGTATTGCTATAGTAAATGATAAGGCAGAACGCTTAATTCGTAAGTTCATGCCAGGTCCTATTACATTAGTTTTACCAAAACAATCAGAACTTCCTGAATATGTAAACAATGGTGGAGATACAATTGCAATCAGAATGGCAACTTCAAAACCTGTAGAGGATTTAATAAGGAAAACTGGTAGTCCAATATTTATGAGTAGTGCTAATAAAAGTGGAGAGCCTACATGTACCTCTTTGGATGAAATAGAGAAATCATGTCCAACATTAGATGGAATGATGGAAGGTAAAGTATCTTTTGGAAAAGGAAGTACTATCGTTGACTGCACATCTGACACTATAAAAGTTCTAAGAGAAGGACCTATTTTACTGGAGCAAATACTTGAAGCAATAAATAATTAATTTTAAGGAGTAGTTATGAAAATTGAAATAAGTAAATGTATTATAGAAAATAACATACGAGAAATATTTCAAAGCTACTATAATCGTTCTAAAGAAATTGCACTATCTAGCGAAGAAGGTCGAGTTTTCACAGACCATAATGACGCACATGTCAAAATGGTACTAACTAAAACAAATAGCGTTCTTAAATCCATTAAACAATATATGCTATTGAAAAAGGAAAACAACTCCATAGACAATTTTGATTATATACCATTTTCGTGTAATATAAATCCAGATATAATAACAGCCATCGCCTTATCGCATGATAGTGGGATGTGCGGACTAGGTTATACCTTCTGTAAAGATTCTGATGGAGTTTATACAAAACAAGAAAATGGCTATTACAAAATGAAAACAATAGATTGTTCTAATTATTCTCAGATTCGAGTAAATCATGGCTTGAATTCGGCAATAATTGTATTACAAAATCGTGAGAGTTTAAGGAAAATTGGATATTCTGACATTGATGTTGATGAAATAGCAACAATATGTATGTCTCATTTTATTTCTACATCTGGAGTTATTGATTTAAATAGCAAATATGATTGGTCAGAATGTTTCTTAAGACTTAATTCAGCCATATATGCATATAACAATGATAATAAAACTTCTCCAATATCTTTCAATAGCCAACCATTAGAAACAGAAGAATATATGAGCATTCTTGCTACTGAAACCTTGGCAATTCGCTTAGGAGATGTGAGTAGAGATTCAGGACCAGATGCAGAATCTCAATCAGGTGAAATCATATCTGTAGATAGAAATAGCTTTAACAATAAAGGTGACAGTATAGAATCAGAATTAAAAAATGCACAGATAACCATAGGAGATACTAACACTGCAATTACATTCTTGAAATCTAGACAAGTTCATGCAGGAGAACAAAACATAATATATAATGATACACATGTTGAAATGAATAATAGTTTAGTTCATAGTATTACCGTGCAAGATGGTAATTCAGCTCCTAAATGTACACAAACTGCCATATATGATCATGCAAGAGTTTTGGCAAGTACTCCTAAAGAAAATTTTTATATGGAGATACAATTCTTGGAACCTTGTGATTCTTTTTCTAAACAGTCTTATGAGAACTTTAGAAATGAATGTATTACTAAATATAAAAATATTTGCATAATCTATCCTTGGGATAAAAAAATTTCATAAGAAAAAATATAAGTATGGATATATATCTCTACTTATATTTTTTATACAATGAAATAGTATTTTTACATTTTTTCTGGCATTTGAATTCCTAATAAATTTCCGCCTATTTCTAATATTTTATTTACCATATATGTTAAAAAGATACGCGCCTTCTTTACTTTTTCATCTTCTACAATAACTTTATTATTATTATAAAAACCACTATAAGTTTTTGCTACATTTATCAAATATCTAGATAAAACAGATGGCTCATTTTTATCTGTTACTTGTATTAATACATCTTCAAAATTATACATTAGTTTTAAGATATCCTGAGACTCCTTATCCCTAAGATTTTCTGTGGATATATTATCAAATTCTTTACTATTTCTAATATCTTCAAATGTAAATCCAGATTTTTCGATAATACTTTTTGTACGTACATATGTATATTGAATATATGGACCAGTTTCTCCTTGGAAATTAAGAATGGTATCCCAATCAAAAACTTCATCTTTAACTCGATTATTTGCCAAATCATTAAAGATAATTGCCCCAATGCCTACTTTTTTAGATACTTCTTCCTTGTTTGGTAAATCAGGATTTTTTTCTTCAATAATTTTTTTAGCTCTATCTATTGATTCATTTAACAAATCTTCTAATTTTACTACTGTACCTTCCCTTGTTGACATTTTACCTGTTGGAAGTAAAACCATTCCAAAAGAAACATGCTCTAATCCGTTAATATATTTATCGTCCAATCCCAATAATTTTGCAGTTTCAAATACCTGTCTAAAGTGTAAAATCTGTTCATATGAAGTTACATATAGTGCTTTGTCAAAATCGTATGTTCGTGATCTGTATAAAATTGCTGCCAAGTCACGAGTCGCATATGTTGTGGATTTATTTGACTTTTGAATTATTATTGGAGTATCAATTCCTTTATCTTGTAAATCAACAATCTTAGCTCCATTTGATTCTTGTAATTTTCCATTTGTTTTAAGTATATCAATAACTTCTTGCATTTTATCAGAATAAAAAGCCTCTCCATTCCATGAATCAAAATGGCAATCTAATAATTCATATACTTTTTTGAATTCTTTTAAACTTAATGATTTTAATTTTTCCCATATTTTCATACAATATTGGTCTTTTTCTTCTAATTTTTTGAAATTATCTCTACATTTTTCAAGAACAGTAGCATCTTCTTTACACATATTATTAATTCTTACATATATATCCATCATTTGATTTATTGGATTATTTTCAAAATCATATTCATCTTTCCATAGAGTATAGCCTTCAATCATTTTTCCAAATTGAGTTCCATAATCTCCTAAGTGATTTATGCCAATTGTATTATATCCTAAATATTTATATATTTTGTACAATGCACCACCGATTACAGTTGAACGCAAATGCCCTATATGGAAGGGCTTTGCAATATTAGGAGCAGAATAGTCAATAACTATATTTTTTCCATTCCCGATATCTGATTTTCCATATTCATCTTTATCCCTAAACTCATTAATTACAACTTTAGCAATTGTCATTTTATTTATAAAGAAATTAAGATATCCAGATATCACATCAACTCGTTCTATAAAATTACTATCTAATACCATTTTTTCTTTAATATCTCTTGCAATAACTTCTGGAGCTTTATGTAACTTACTTGCTAATTTAAAACATGGAAATGCATAGTCTCCGTTAATAGAATCCTTTGGGACCTCAAGAAAAGTATATAACACCTCACTATCCATTTCCACTACTTTTGCAATTGAATCTGCAATTATCTTTTTAAAGTCTAACATAGTTTTTCCTTTCAATAATTATTTAAATTTTACATAAGAATATTAGCATGCAATTATTTATTTGTCAACATTATTAATCCCTTCAAACCAATCAAGTAAAATAAAAATTAATATTTCCCTTTCCATCACTATACTCTACATTTGCAATAGCTCCATTTATAATAGTAATTTTAGGATTCGTATGCCCTAAATCGACATCTGTAAGTATCGGAATATTTTTACTTTTTATTGCTCTACTTATGGCTTCATGCAAAGAAATTCCTGTATAGTTAACTTCGTTTTTTAACCTTCCAAACATTATTCCGCTTGTATTTTGAAACCATCCAGCATTTTTTAATTGCCATAATCCTCGTAATATATCTTCATTTGTTAAGTCACTGACATCGAAGTACCATATAATTGATTCCATTTTATATTTATTTATAAAATTCCTCGTATAATCATATTTTGTGCCTACAATATCTAATAAACTATCTAAACATCCGCCTATTATTCTACCTCTAAATTTAACATACCTTACATCACCTATAGCTTTCCAACAGGTCTTTAAAGATAAGTCCATACTTGGAGTTTCTTTAATCTTTTTATCATTCGGATCTTCAAATAAATCAAATGAATGTTGATTTACAAAATCTCCCTTTAACACTTTTATATTGTTAATTTGTGACTCATGCAGATTTTTATACCCAAACCCTGTTATGTTGTAACTATAAACTGTCGCAATATCCATACCAGTTGTTAAAATATATAGTAATGCTGTTATATCTGATTGTCCTTGTACCCATTTTACATTTTTTAATATATCCTCAAAATTTATATATTCTAATATCTCAACTAAAAAATCTCCACCTGTTGCAGCAATAATACATTTGACATCTTTATTTGTAATATATTCCATAAAGCTCTTTGCTCTATGTTGGGCATTACTACTTGCACCATTAATACTTTTACGAACATTATCACTTTCACAAACTCTAAATCCATATTTATTCAAATTTGCAATTGCTTTTTCTAATGCTATAATCTTTGCATCTTTTAGCAAACCATTAGATGGAGCAGTAATTCCTATAATATCATTCTCTTTCAAACGCTCCGGGTAAATCATCCTTATTCTCCACCTCTCTTAATCTAAAATTTTCAATGTGGTCTAGGCAAATATATTGCAAGGCTGAAGAAATAAAATTATAAAATAAGTTGCTATAAATTTCATATTGTTTACTGTTTTTTATGTACTCCCTTGATACGCTATATAAATATGAAAAAAACCTACTTTGCTCTCCGCTTTTCACTGCTAAATTTAAATAATAATTAGCCAGTGCCATCTTATTTATTAAGTCACAATTTTCTTTGTTTATTTTGGTTGTTCTATTCTCTTTTGCAATATTAAAACTCATTTTTCTACTTGCACATATCACTTTGAACTTCTCAAAATCTGCCTTATACTTGTTTAAGTCATAAAAATCTATTATTCCTGTATTGCCTTGACTTGCAACTATAATTTTTAGAAAATCTTGATATTTAACTAGTTCTCCATCTAACATTATATGATTTTTTTCTATATAATTTTTAATTATTTCTGACCATTCTTCTATTTCTCTTGAATCACCATTTTTGCATATACCATATGTTAAAAATTCAGTTTCACACGTAAGATTATTTTCTCTCATAACATCAAGAACTTTTAATACATGATCAGTTTGGTTACTACCAATTACATTTAAACTACTAGCATTTTTATTATTTGCTGTAAGTATAAACATTAGCTCCTGTAACGGATATTTAAATGTACCATCAGCCCTAACACCATTTTCATATACTATACCTTGTCTTATTTTATTATATAATTCTTTATTTCTATATAAACTTGACTCTGGAATAATTATTGGAACTTGTAAACTAAGTTTTTGCATAAACTCTTCTATTTTTTCTTTTGACTCAGTGTTCAATTCTTTCCATATTTGCAGATACTTCTGATTTATATCATCACTAATTGAAATAAAATTAATTAATTTAGGTATTATTTCTTCAGATTTGTTTCGGTCAATTCTTTGTACGATTTTATCCATTGACTTTCTATCTATATCTCCTATTACATAAATTGAACATTTTTTTCCACTGGTTTGGATCATGGAATCAAATATATTTGCAATTATTAAATTTCTCACTTGATTTAATTTAGGTATTGGATTATACAGATGAGTATCGCCATATCTTATTATTATGTTTTTATTATATAGAGGTTTTCTCAAACAAAAATTATTAATTTCTTCCATCAATATTTCGTATGGAACATTAAAATGTGGATATCCATTTACAAGTTTACAATTTTTATATACGCTACTTGGTCTTTTAATAGTAAAATCCCCTTTTTTTACATATTTTGTTGAATATACTAATGGTGAGTCATCATAATTATACTCTCTTTTTAAATAATCAATTAAGGTCGACCTGTAATTATGAAAAAAAATATCGTTCGACTCGTTTTTATATATCATTGTAATGCCTCCTTCATTTCTCTTACTGATATTTTTTCTTTTGTTCTTGCAACAAGCTCTCTCTACTATCGTATTCATTGAAATCATTATTTCTCAATAAAAATTCTTTATGTAATCCTTGAGGACAATATTTACAGTATTCAATTTTTCTCTTCGCTAAATTTCCCATAAACTCTGTAGTTAAAATTTCCTCAATCTTATTATAATCAACATATATTCTCTCTTTATCACAGATATATTCAAAACCACAGCATGGATCTATTCTACCATCTGGAAAGAATGAAATATGATTACCTATATGATAACACTTGAAATCTTCACTATGATAAATGTAATCGCTATAATTCTCTTTATAGATATCATCTAAACTTTGCATGTTTTTTTGTTTATCTAGGTTGTTATTTTTTAGTACTCTATTCATTTTAGGTTTTATATCCTTTATAAAACTCTCTACTTGTTCTTCAGATAATCTAGCCTCAGGTAAATTAATTGCATCTTCTAGGTATGATGGCCAAAACTTATCAGCATGACTTTTTATTGCTAAATCCAAAATTTTATCTATTTGGTTATAATTGTCATTCATCATAACTGACTGAACGATAAATATAAAGTTATATTTTAATTTCAATTCCGATAGGACCTGTAATGCTCTCAAACTTCTCTTAAAAATCTCACCATTACCGCGTGTTTCGTTAACAGTATTTTCATCAACACCATAAATAGATAGAACAATCTGGTCTAATCCCAAATCTAACCATTTTTTTACCTTCTCTTCATCAATGAAAAAACCACTTGTGTTTATTCGTGTAGCTAAACCAGCGTTGTGTGCTACACTTATAAATTCATCTAGATTTTGAACTATAGTAGGTTCACCTCCAGATAACGCAATATATGTTCCACCGATATTTTTTATTGCATTACACAATTTTTTGAAATTATTAATATCAAAATATACCTTATCATAATCTATTTTCTTAAATTCACTTAACCTATTTTTACAACATTTACAATTACCTGGGCACAATGTTGTTACTTTAACCATAAAATTATAATTCTTCTTTTCCATTTAAATCACCTACTACCTCTCTAATTATTCCATTAAAATTACACGAAACATATTTTAATGGAACGCTCTTTATTAAATTATTAACCTCACCTAAAATAATTTCTAAGTTATTTTTCGTAGAAAAAACTTTCGTTGGAACACTTCCATTAAATAATAATGTTTCTCCATTCAATAATGATGTAAATTTATTATATAAATACCATTTACCTTTCTCTTCATCAACATTGTATATATTATTATCCTCAGCATTTATATGTGGTATAATAATTGATTTAATATTAATACTACCAATAAGATTTGGTTCAAAATCAAAAAATGTCATATTATCACATTTTAATGTTACCTCTTTATCATCAATCTTATTTAACATATTTGTGTTTACAGTTCTTAATGCAATAGAATTAGCATATCCTATTATTTTATTATCTTTGATAGCAATACCATTATCTGATAACAGCTGTACTTCCTTATCTTGTATTGTACATTCTAATGCTACAGAGGTTTTACCTTGTCCAAAATCCCCTATTATAATAACCCCATCATTACCTTTTGAAACACAAGATGCATGAACATAAATTACTTTTTGGTTTATTACAAGTTTTTGAAATACCTGTGAAATATACTTTCCAATAGCTCCTTCATTTCCTGCAATTTTTCCCATAATGATTGAATGATTAAATAATTCTTTGTAACAATCTTCTTTACATTCTTTTATTATTACTTTATAATTACTTTTATATTTTTCAGTCACTTTAACTGATGGAGTAAATCTCTTAATCCAAAAGTCTATTGTTTTGATTTGTTCTTGTGATATTCCTTTGAAATCAACTGATACAAATTTATCAAAGTTCTCATAATTTACTTTCACTAAAATCCCCCTTACATATTTACCTTCCTTAGTTAAAAATTTTGTCTAATAGTTCATTGAAAATATCCTTCCAGCTTTTCTTATAATACTTCTCCTTGAAAGACACTATATTATTTTTATATTTTTCAATATTTTTATAAAATCTGCTGAACTCTTCTTCTGTCATATTCTTTGCCATTTTACCTAATCTGTATTTTTCTATCATTGAACAATTGTAATGTTGCTCATATGTATCAAGTGGAAATGTATATAATGGTATATTTAGTGCTAGTGCCTCACTCATAAGTTGATGACCTGATGTTGTTATTAAAAATTTTGCACAACATAAATCTTCTTTGAATGTACTACCAAATTCCTTGAAAGTAAGATTCTTAAATCTGTTAAATTCAGGGAAATCTAAATTTGTGTATATTATAAATTTCAAATTTTCAACCCTTGATAATAAGTAAAGTACTTTAGTATATTTTTCAGAGCTACTATATGGCGAAAAATATACTAAGCCAATATTTTTTTCTCCTTCTCTTTCCTCTAATTCAGAAATAATTGGAGGAGTTACGACTACATTAGATTTTTTTATATTCATTGGAAAAAATGAGGAAATAATCCTTAGGTCAAACTTTGGGAAGAAGTAATTTAATCTATCCATTTCTTCTCGTTGTGAATAATCCAATATTCCCTTATTACTCAAGTAAATAAATTTAGCTTGTTGCTCCATACAAATTAATGGAGTAGATGTCGAATATGAATACTTAGCAACATTTGGTTCATAATCGCTAATTACTAAATCAGGCTTTCCATTAAATATCTTTTCTATTTGTACAGCAAAATTCAAAAAACTAAGAAATTGATCATTCTTATTTTCCTTGTACTTCTCCAATGTTTTTACATAATCTACTCCTTTATCATTACAAAAAATCCATGGTATATTTATCTCAACCACTTTTATATCAGGAAATCTTTTTTCCATAACATGTACTTTATCCTTAGTTGTAGCAATAACAATTTGTGCCTCTCTCTTTTGTAATTCTTTTATTATGCAACTTTGTCTACTGATATGACCATTACCTATTCCACATATTCCAACTAATATTTTCTTCACAATCTTCTCCTTTTCAAAAAAAAAGATGAATATTGTCTGACAGACCCATTCATCTTTTGCTTGCAAAATTTATTCATATATATTATAACACAAAAAAATATTAATTCAATATTTTGTCGAAAAAAAGATAGCATAAATTTGTATAAGTGTCAATGATGTGAAACAAAAATATCAAAAAAATAAGCAGTATATTGAAAACATCTATTAAGCTACCATGAAAACCTTAAACTCAGCTCTTTTTCTAATGGTGTTTTATAGTTTAAAACAGCCATAGGAATATTATTAGACCTCTTTAAATAAGCTTTACATTGCTTTCTTAAGTCATCTAAACTATAAAACTTAAGATAACTGTAAAACCTTTCATTACCGTTTCTATGACTTCTTTTAACTTTTCCATTGTGCGCTGGTGCTCTTGGTCTTATTTCGTGATGTTTAATACCTAATTCATTTAATAATTCATCCATCGGATGAATTTTCTTTATTTTTGCTTGATTATATGTAAATTCAATACCATTGTCTGTTTGTATTTCTTTTGGTTTGTATTCATAATGATCTATACATTTTTTGACAAAATTAACTGTGTTTTCTGGTATATGCTCTTCGTACCAAAACAAGAAGCGCTCTCTACTTGCTTCATCTATACATGTATATTGATAAAAATTTTTATCTGCTGGAATATCCTTTGTCTTACATTCTTTTGGTACATATTTAACATCTATCTGCCATTTTTCTCCTATATTTTCTGGCGTATTATACTTTTTATTATGTTTTCTTTTTGATGTATCCTTAATCTTCATTCCCTTATAAAACTTAATATTTAATCGTTTCATTACTCTGTATAAAGATGTTATTGTTTTTGAATATCCTTTTTCTCTTTTTAATTTATACCATAACTCATTTAATGTTATCCTTGGATTTCTTCTTACATAATTTCGTATCCATCTTATCTCCTGATTTGTATGCGATTTCGGATTCCTTGTTTTTGTTTTATGACTTTTATCTGTAACGCTCTCTATTGATCCATCATATTTCTTATTCCATCTCCAAAGTGATATTCTTGATATATGATATTTTCTACAAACATAATTTATATCACCACACTTACGATACATTTCAACTGCATGCATTCGTGTTTTAACCTCATGCGGTAAATATCTCTTCATATTTTTATTTTCATTTTCTATGTTTTGTGTTATATTATTCATAAGTGATTCAAGTCCTTTCGTATATTTTGTTTTTTGACGATTTCAATTATACTACTTGAATCGCTCTTTTTCTATATTAACTTTGTTTCACATCAATTGTAACACTACATTTAATTTTTTTTTAAGGAAAGTCCTTAAATATGAACATTTTTTTCACACTTTTTTCACAAATATATTGTATTATATTGTAAAAACAAGTTATTATATTTATAATAGCTTTTGAAAAAAATCATTTTTTTAATTTTAGAAAGGGATGAAAATTTATTATGGGAAATAATAGTAATTCATTTAAATCAGTAAAATCAGAAAATAATTCATACTCAATACCCAAAGGAAAAATAGGTTTCGCGAGAGGTTTTTTAGTACCTTTTGTGGCAGGTGTATTAGGAACATTAATAATCGTAGGTGGTTGTATAAGCATTCCATCAATTAGAGAAACAATTTCAGAAAAACTTTTATCAGATTCTAGTAAATCTGAAAGCTCAACAAAATCAAATGACGAATCATCAGTAGAATCAGTAATAAATAAGGTAGTTTCTTCTTCAAGTGATAAAGCTGTATCTGTTGAAGACTACTCAAACACAAGTATTGCAGTTGCAAATAAGGTTTTACCATCTGTTGTTGGTATAACAGTAACATATTCAGTAAATTCCCCTTATTATTCATATTATGGAATGTCTGAAGGAACTGCTAAAGCTACAGGTTCTGGTGTTGTAATAACTGATGATGGATATGTTTTAACAAACAACCATGTTGTTTCATCGTCATCAAGTTCATCTTACTATCAAGTAAGTAAAGCTACAAAAATAACTGTAACTTTATATAATGACACAACAGAATATGAAGCAAAATTAGTAGGCTCTGATGAACAAACAGATTTAGCTGTATTAAAAATAGAAAAAACAGGATTAACTGCTGCAGAGCTTGGAGATTCAAGCAAAGTTCAAGTAGGCGAATTTGCAATGGCCATTGGAAATCCATTAAATATGGCAAGTACAGTTACAACTGGTGTAATAAGTGCTACAAATAGAACTATAACATCTGATAATGTAACATACAAAGTAATTCAAACTGATGCTGCTATAAACTCAGGAAATAGTGGTGGTGCTTTAATAAACGCTGATGGAAAAGTTATTGGTATAAATACTTTAAAACTTTCAGGATCTGGTGTTGAAGGAATTGGATTTGCAATTCCAATTAATGACACAATTGATGTTTATAAACAATTAATAGAAAATGGAAAAGTTGCTAGACCTTATATTGGTATGTCTGGTAGAGATATATCTGAAGAAGTAGCTAAAAAGAACAATTTACCAAAGGCTGGTGTTTATGTAGTATCTGTAGAAGAATTTTCAGCAGCAGAAAAAGCTGGAATTAAAGCTGGTGATTTAATTGTGGCATTTGACGGTGAGGATATAACTACTATGGATAAATTAAACGAATTAAAAAATAAACATAACATTGGTGATGAAGTTAAAATTAAATTAATACGTAATGGTGAAGAAAAAGAAGTAAGTATTACTTTGGGTGAAAATAAGAGCACTAATGAACAATAAGATTTATTTTAATTAACAAAAAAGCATGGAACAAATTTCAATATGTTCCATGCTTTTTTATTATATATTTTTATAAACCAAAGCTTACACCTAGTGCATTATTTATTTTTGCCATTACTTTTTCATCATCTAAATGACCTATTTTTTCTTTTAATCTACTTTTATCTATTGTTCTTATCTGTTCTGCTAGTACTACCGAATCTGCTTTTAATCCATTATCTTTTGAATCAATTTCTATATGAGTTGGTAATTTATTTTTTCCTCTTTGAGAAGTAATAGCTGCTGCAATTACTGTAGGACTGTGCATATTTCCTACATCATTTTGAATAATTATAACTGGTCTAATACCTCCCTGTTCAGACCCTACAACAGGACTTAAATCTGCATAAAACATATCTCCTTTTTTAACTACCATATAATTCACTCCTATTATTTCAATATTAAAGTGTCCGTATATTTCAATTCGTATGAGATAGCTAAATAAAGATTTAAAATAAACTATTATTTTAATTATTTATTTTTATCTCTTTATATAATATGTAAATTGCATCCTTTTTGTTATTATCTTGTACAACCATTTTCCTTGGCTTACCTGTACCTTTTTCTAAATATAATTTCCTACAATTAAAGTATTTATTATTACTCAATTTAAGTTCCATAACAATATCATCATTTTCTTCATATATCTCCGAATGCTCACTATCTTTTTTACAACATTCACTAAAAGAGCTAAGCCACAACAAATTATCAGATAAATATGGATAATTATTATAAATTTTACTCAAATTAAGATTAGAATTTTTTATTTCTAAATTTCCATCTTTATAACTTATTGTAACCCCTTCAATGTTTTCAGGTTTCACAACTGTTTGCTCACTAATATTATTTATATTATAACATTGTTTCAACATATACTTATTGACATTTTTATTACTATTAACTGTTACCTCCATTTCGGCAGTGTACGAATTAATATTAAAAATATACTGTTTAACTTGTTCAACACTTTTGTTACTTTCATTATTACCAAATTTAATTTTTTTATTATTTAAAATTAGAAAAAAAACAATAAAAAAAATGAAACCAACTACCAACCCACAAAAAATACATTTTTCTTTAGCGATTTTTTGTCTTCTAATCTTCAAAATTTTCCTCCTTATAAAAGAACTCAAAAATGCTAATATAGCAAAAAAAGAATAGATAAATCTATTCTTTTAATTTATATTCATAAAATATTCAGATAATGTTTCTATTAACACATCTTTATCAGTAATTTGATTCACATATTCACGAACTTTGCTAGCATCCTTTGTATTTTTTATATACCAGCCAATATGTTTTCTCATTTCCATTATAGCAACTCTTTCGCCTTTATCTTTAATTTCTAAATTTAACTGTTCCAATATTAGTTTTAATTTCTGTTCATTGGAAATTTCAAAAGGCTCTCCTTGTAAACCAGATGTTATTTCCTTAAAAATCCAAGGTTTTCCGAGTGATGCTCTTCCAATCATTATTGCATCTACGCCTGTCAATTCAAATATTCTTTTTGCATCATCAACATTTTTTATATCACCATTTCCTATTACAGGAATATTTACATTTTCTTTAACACTTTTTATAATATTCCAATCTGCAGTACCAGAATAAAATTCGGACCTAGTTCTACCGTGTATAGTTATTGCTGATGCACCTGCATCTTCTGCAACTTTAGCCATATCAACGGCCACAATATTATCATTGTCCCATCCCTTTCTAAACTTAACTGTTACTGGAATAGAAACACTTTTAACAACTTCTTTAATAATTTCATATGCTTTTGGTAAATCCAATAATAATTTACTTCCATCACCATTTTTTACAACTTTAGGTGCTGGACATCCCATATTAATATCAATAATATCTGCATATTTTGAAACATATTCAGCAGCATATTTCATTGATTCTACATCACTACCAAATATTTGAACTGCAATTGGTCTTTTTTCGTCTTCCATATTTAATAGTAATTTAGTTTTACTGTCATTATGAAATAATCCTTTACTGCTTATCATTTCTGTGTAAACCAAACCTGGCTCAAACTTTTCGCAAACAATTCTAAAAGCTCTATCTGTAATTCCAGCCATTGGTGCTAAAAATATATTATTTTTTAATTCTACATTTCCTATTTTAATTTTTTTTACAAACATTTTTTCATCCTTTAATCAATATACATTTTTTACTCAGAAAACATAATCTTTTTTCTTCTACCACTAATATTTAATAATAAACCAATTAAAATAAAATTAGTTAATAATGAACTTCCACCATAACTTACAAAAGGAAGTGGAACTCCTGTAATTGGTAATAATCCCATTGTCATTCCAATGTTCTCTACCATATGGAATAAAAATATTCCGGCAATTCCGGCTGCAATATATGAACCTAAATCATCTTTAGCCGTTTTTGCAACATATATTGCTTTCGTTATTAAAATTAAATACAAAACAATTACAAGTGCTGCTATAATAAATCCCATTTCTTCACCAATTGCTGAATATATAAAGTCCGTTGTCTGTGGATATAAATATCCTAGTTGAGTTTGGCTTCCATTTTTTATTCCCATTCCAAATAGCTTTCCAGAGCCAATTGCTAGCTTAGATTGTAATACATTATAGCCAGAACCACGTGGGTCTAAATTTGGATTTAAAAATACATCTATTCTTGTTTTTGCGTGTGATGGTAGTACAAAAAAATATAATAATGGTAATGCTATAACAGCTAAAATAATCGCTCCAATTATATATTTTTTATTTAAACCTGCGGTTATTAGAATCATAGCTGTACATATACAAAAAGCAATTGCAGTTCCATAATCTGGTTGTTTTATAATTAATAACACTGGCACAATAACGACCAATAAACATTTTAATAATTGCAAAGGTTTACTAATGCTCTCTTTGCCATCACGCTGTACCTTAACTACAGATAGTGCTAAACTTAATATAACACATATTTTTGCAAATTCTGATGGCTGAAATGATACTGAACCAATATTATACCAACTCGTCGCCCCATTTATTGGTTTTGTAAATAAAACTCCTATTAGCAATCCTATCATTATTACATATAAAAATGGCGAAATTTTTGATATTATATTATAATCAATTGTTATAATTAGTACTGTTATTGGTATACTTATAGCAAACCATAAAATTTGTTTTTTAAATTCAGCATACTCAGATTGTCCACCAACAGAAAATAACTCCAAACATCCTATGACCGTTAGTATAATTACACAAATTAATATAGGCCATTCCATATTTTTCAATATTCTATTTTTCATAATAATTTAAACCTCATTTTTTAGAAGTTACCTTTGATGTTGTTTTTTTAGTTACTTTTGATGGAGTATCGCCCTCAACCTTTTTAGTAGTTGTGCTTTTGGATTTTATCATTTCTGATTTTGATGCTCCTGTTTTTGTTGTTGTTTTTGATGTTGCTTTTTTCGTTGCTTTTTTAACTTCTCCATTTGTTGCTTTAGCATCTTTTAAATTCTTATCACTATCTTCATTTTTTGTTTTTGAAGCAACCTTTTTTGTAGTCGTTTTCTTAACAGTTCCAGTATTTGAGCTCTTCAAAATTTCCCCATCTGATATTGTTCTTTTAACTTCTTTATTTTCTTTTTTATTATCATTTCCATTTTCTTCAATAACATTCTTATTAATAACCCTTTTTACTTCTGTTTGTTCTGATTTGTTTTTAATTTTTGAATTTATTTTTTCATTTTTTATTCCTGTAATTGGAATATTAGCATACAATGCTGGTGCACCGTTTGTTCCGTCATCATTTATTTGATTTGTAAGTCTTACATCAATTTCTGCCTCATCAACATCTACATATTTTTTTATTACATCTATTATTTCTTGTTTCATCATTTCTAGAAAATCGACAGAAACATTTGCTCTATCTTGCATTAATACTAAATGTAATCTTTCCTTTGCAGCATCTTTTGTACTGGCATCTTCATCATCTTTTTTTCCAAACTTTTTAAAAAAACCTTTTATCCCTAACATTACTTTACCTCCACTTTACTTTTGTGTTATTTTTTTTTGAAAATATCCAATATTTTAGAAACAAAACTATTATTTCTACCTGGAATAGTAATTTCAACATTCTCTCCTAAAATTCGCTGTGCTATTTCCATATACCCTTTTCCTGAAGGAGATTTTTTGTTTGAAACTGCTGGCTCTCCCTTATTTGTTTGAGTTATTATATATTCGTCATCTGGAATTACCCCTATTAGCTCAATTGATAATAACTCAACTATATCTTCGACATCCATCATTTCTCCTCTTTTTATCATATTCGGTCTTATCCTATTAATGATAAGTTCTGGATTTTTTATTTGAGATGATGCTAATAATCCTATAATTCTGTCGGCATCTCTTATTGCTGAAATTTCTGCTGTTGTTACAACTAATGCCCTGTCAGCTCCTGCAATTGCATTTTTAAACCCTTGCTCTATTCCTGCTGGACAATCTATTAAAATAAAATCAAATTCTTCTCTTAATTTACCTGTTAGCTCTATCATTTGCTCTTCGTTCACTGCGCTTTTATCTCTAGTTTGTGCGGCTGGTAATAAGAATAATTCGTTAAATCTTTTATCTTTTATTAAAGCTTGTCTTAATTTACATTTGCCTTCTACAACATCGCAAATGTCATAAACTATTCTATTTTCAAGTCCCATTACAACATCCAAATTTCTAAGACCTATATCAGTATCTACTAAAGCTACTTTTTTGCCTGTTAAAGCTAAAGCTGCTCCTAAATTTGCTGTTGTTGTTGTTTTACCTACGCCACCTTTTCCTGATGTTACAACTATAACTTCTCCCATAAAATTCTTTCCTCCTTGTGCTACTTTATAGCTGAGAAATTTTATTAATATGATTTTATTAATAAAAACAAAAATACTTCAAATATCATATATGATTTTGTCCCAAAAGTCAATTGAAAATGGAGGAAAAGCAGGATTTTATAATAAAAAAATAAACTATGATTTTATAATAAAAATTCATAGTTTTTTTATAATTTAGTTGTCTATTCTATTTCAGTATGACCACCAGATATATGATGATAAGAAGTTTTATTTACTTTAATTATTAGAAATTTATTTACTTGATTAATTATTCCACAAGCTCTTACATGAAATTCTTCTTTTTCTGTTTTAATTTTTAAATCCGTAATACCATCTTTTATTCTAAATTTATATTTTATTTAAAGCTCAAATTTATACAAACGTTCACCTGATTTTAATTTTTTTACAAAAATTGCACCAAATTTTTCGTAATAATTTTGTAAATTTGTTTTTAAATATATTTTTGTAATTTTCCTATTTCTTGCTTCTTTTAATATAGCATCATTTAATATTCGAGAGTATCCATTATTTCTATATTTTTCTTTAACATACATTGTAGCATACCAAGGTGTTAATTCCATTTCTTCTTCACAATCATTAGGAAAAATAGATATAAATCCTATCAAGTCATCATTGTCTATTAAAATTAGCTTACAAAAAAATTTATTATTAAATGCATTACAAATCTTTTCTTTTTTTATTTCAATTCTTTCGCTCTTATTTTCTTCTTTGTTGTTTGCCCACTCTTCGTACTCTAAATTTGCGACTTCATCTAAATAATTTAATTTATCTTTTAAATTATATATTTTCACTCTTTGTGCTTCCTCCTATAACTTACTATTTCATGATATGTTTATAAAATTTTTTAATTATAAACTAAATGAAAAACTTAAAACCTCGTTTTGCTCTACTTTGATTGCCTATTATATTTCAAAAACAAACTTGGTACTTCAAAACTTATTTATTCACATTTTTTCAAATTTCAGCTTTTTTACTTTATCAAATGTTACTTTATTATTTCCATTTTTTACTCTATTACAAAATACACATTTTTTCACCTATTTATCCCATTTTTACAATGTGTGATAGTCCTTTAAAATATTCTCCATTTATTAACATATCTCTAATATTAGTTGGTCTTAAATCTGTATTTTTTAGTTCTTTTACTGTAACCCATTTAAATTCTAATAATTTTTCTTCACCTTTATCATTTTCAATTCTTTCATGGTCTTGCATTTGTAATTGTTGTTCAGGTTTTATTATATAATAAAATTCTATTCCATGACATTTTTTTTATTTCTCGTCCCAAAATTTTCTTGTATTAAAAATAAATTTGCTTCTTGAACATCACAGCCAATTTCTTCCTTTATTTCACGAATAACTGCTTGTTTTGAATCCTCTCCAATTTCAATATGACCTCCAGGTATGTGATAATAAGAAGTTTTATTTACTCTCATTATCAAAAATTTACCTTCTTGCTTAATTATTCCACAAGCTCTTACGTGAAATTCTTCTTTTTCTGTTTTAATTTTTAAATCCATTTTACTCTTTTCCTTTTCCAATTCATAATCTATTTTAAATCAAATCATTAATTTTTTCAATAATATATTTATCAGTCGTATCTTAGTCAAATCGTAATGATAACTTACTTTCTTTTAATTTTTTATATAAAAAAACAAACCTTACAGTCTCAATAGAAAGACGGAAAAGTTTGTTTTTCTCTACTTTGGTTGGGCAAGCTAGATTCGAACTAGCGCATGTCAGAGTCAAAGTCGTGTTTGTGATTTGATTCTTATTAATTGATAATAATTTTTATCAATAGTTAAAATGCCATTTTTTCGGTATTTTATGGGTATTAATTTATAAAAATACTCATATATTAAGATTACCAAAATTCGAATTTTTGTTAGAAAATGTTTGACATTTTTTTGACATTTTTTCATAACAATTGACCTACTTATTGATATTAACATTAATTCAATATTTATGCAATAATACGAAATGAAAAACTAACAAGAGCACAAGCACAAGGAATATCTATACACAATGACAGAAGAACAAAAAATCATTCAAATACTGATATAAATACAGCGCTTTCACATTTAAACTACTACTTCAAGAAAAATAAATTAAATTATATAAAAGAATTTGATGCTATAAAAAAACAAAATGATTTAAAAGGTCAAATAAGAAGCAATAGCATAATAATGTGTGAAATGATATTCACATCAGACTCTGATTTTTTCAAAAAAATTGGAATAAAAGAAACTAAAAGATATTTTGAAGAAAGCTATAAATTTATATGTAATTATAAGAATTTAGGAGAAAAAAATATAATATCTGCTGTAGTTCATTTTGATGAAACAACACCTCATATGCATTTAATTTATATTCCTGTGGTTCATACAATAGATAAGCAAGGCAATGCTATAGAGAAAATATGCGCACGAGATTTTTGGAAAGGTAAAAATAGTTATAGATCATTACAGAACTCATTTTATAAATATATAACCCAAAAAGGATTCGATTTGCAAAGAGGTCTGCCTTCTGAATAAACTAATAGAACTAATATAAAAATAAAAGATTATAAAGTAATGACAAACTTTGAAGAAACAAAAAAAGTTTTAAACAATATAAATTTAGAATTGCCTGAAATACCAGATATAAAAGATATGAAAAAAATCTCTCAATCAAATTTAGCTAATGAATTAAATCTGTTAAGAATAAATATTCACAAAAACAAAATTTCACTAATTGAATCTAACAAAAAAATCTGTAAGAGACTTTGAATTATGGGAAATTATAAAAGTTTTAGATTGGGATTTTGAAAGTTTACTAAACGATATTGAAAACAGATTACAATTTTTTGCTTTTATAAAAAAATGAAGAAGTCTTTTTAGACCTCCTCATTTCCACAATATCATTAGATTTTTTATCTAAAATTCTATAAATTTTTGTAAAACTATACTCTTATTTTATTTTTTCTAAAATTTCATCAGCTTTTTCATCTTCTAAAACAACGCCAACATTTTCAAGACCTATTTCAGCATGATTTCCATCTTCCATATGAAAATCTGAGCCAATTGTTACAAATAAATGATTTTCTTCAGCAAATTTATTCCACTTTTCTATTTCGTTAACAATATTATTATTTCTATCTGTATATATATAATTTGCTTCCAATCCGTCTGCTTTCATATCATTAATTATTTCTAGAATTTCATTCATTGTTAAATTATCTTCATGAACATATGCTACTGGATGAGCCAATACAACTTTTCCACCTGCTTTTCTAATTATTTCAGCTGCCTCTTTAGGCGTAACTGTTTCCTTTTTTACATATGCTGGACAGTTTTCATTCATTATGGTTTCTATGAATTTCCCTTTACTTGGAATATGCCCAAATTGTTTTAGAAGTTGCTTCTCATTTGTTTTATTTGATATAATATCCATAGCTATATGAGCTTTAGTAACAGCCTCAATCATATCTAATTTATTTATATTTAATATATAATTCATTTCATTTAATTTATTTGCAACATTATGTAGATAATCGTGCCTAGCATTTCTAATTTTTTTTAGGCTCTCATTAAGATATTTACTGCTAGTATCTATATTGTACCCTAATACATGGATTCCACATTTTTTCGTTTTTGTTGAAATTTCCACAGCAGTAATTAATTCTATCCCATTATGTTTTGCATAATTATATACTTCATCTGTATATGCTTCTACGGTATCATGATCAGCAATTGCAATCGTTTGAACTTGTTTTCTCTTTGCCTCATCAATTATTTCTTTTGGTGATAATAATCCATCCGATTTATTTGTATGAATATGTAAATCTATTTTTTTCATAAAAACTCCCATATAATCTTTCTCCTGTACTGAAAATAATATTTTTTTCATCTATTCTTTTGATAAGACTACTATATGTACATCTATATCTAATCTATCTGTATTATTTCCAGTAGCATATTTTGCTAATATTTTTATTACTTTTTGATTTATTAGTATGTATTTATAATATTATGCTTTTTTCCCTAAAATAATACTTTCAAATTTGTTACATAAATCTATAATATAATCATACTTTATTATGTTTTTTCTCCAACTTTCTTTTATATGATCTAAACCATAGTAAAGTCCTAATAGTCCACCTAAACAACTACCTATTGTGTCAGTATCATTTCCTAGATTAACTCCCTCTAAAATAGCTGTATTATAATCATTAGACTTCAAAAACATATATAAAACACATTCTAAGGTATTAACTATATAACCATCTGAATTTATATCATCTAAATTTAAAGCTGTAATATCAGCTTTTAAAATTCTATCATATCTTTTGAAACTATCTTTTGAAAAATAGTTATAATTCAATTTTTTTATATTCTTATATGCTTGCTCTTTTTCTAATCCATTTAATAGTCCTAGAATAAATGAAACATAAATGTAGCAACCTAAAATACTTACTTCGTGTCTATGTGTTATTGATGATACATCTTTTACTATATTATAAATTTCTTTATCATCTTTAATCTTTTTATAATAAATATAGTATGCAATTGGTATCATTCTCATTAATGATCCATTTCCATTACTATATTCACCTTCTTCTCCACAATTCTTTGCTTCATCTAATTTTAATTCATATTTTACTAATGCTTGTATAGTTGTTCTTCCTATATCAAACACTTTTCCAAGTGGTGTATATTCATTTTTTCTATACCAATTTAAAAATCTATTTCCTATATCAGTTGTATTGATTTCTTCTTTATGTATTATGGAATCCATTGTTGCTAATGTCATTGAAGTATCATCTGACCAACTTCCTAATGGTTGGTTATGTGTTCCATACTCTCTTAAATCTACAACTGGATTTTTTCTTAATTCTTCTCTTGCCATAAATTCAACTGGGACTCCTAAAACATCTCCAACTACAAAACCTATTATTCCATTTTTTATACTTTTATCCATTTTTTGTGTCCTCTCTTGCATTATTTTATAAAGTTTTATCTAAATCTAATATAATAGCTTTTTTAATTTTTTCTATATATCCTGTTCTTTTTATAAAATATTATATAACCAAAATTTTATAATTTAAATAGTATAGTGAAAAAAATATATTTCATTAATTCACATTTGACGCCACAAAAAAAAACAAACCCTTACAGTCTCAATAGAAAGACGTAAAAGTTTGTTTTTCCCTACTTTGGTTGGGCTAGCTAGATTCGAACTAGCGCATGTCAGAGTCAAAGTCTGATGCCTTACCGCTTGGCTATAGCCCAATATATATTTTTTGCAATAAATTTATGGGGTGGAAGATGGGACTCGAACCCACGGTCTTCAGTGCCACAAACTGACGCGTTAACCAACTACGCTACATCCACCATCTTGCATCTCAAAATCAATGCAGTTATTATTTTACTATTTAATCATTTATTTGTCAATAGTTGTAAAAAATTTTTTTATAAAATCCGAATTTTGCTTTTTTTTTAAAATTATATCTAAATAAAAATAATATAAAATACAAAATACTATGTAATTTAACAAATTCTATTATACTTTAAACTGAATTACATTTAATTAATTCCAGGTATTTTGTATTCTATAAATAATTATTCTGCTTCTCTTGCCAAAACAACTAATCTATATGAGTTGTTTGATTGGCATGTTACCAAAGAAACTTCTCTTTTACCATTAGTATTTCTTTGATAAAATGACGTATCAGATTCTTCTGTAGTATATTTATTGTATATCGTATATGCTCTTCTTGTTCCTGTTTCCCAGTCTGTTATATATATAGTATCCCCAACTTGAAGTTTTTTATTACTTCCAAAAAATAATCCACTTCTGTAATTATGTCCCATTATTACAGTATTTCCAACATTATTTAATCCTACACCATATTGAATTGCAACAGATACTTCAATAGCATTGGCATCTGTAACTTGCCAAGATCCATTTACTTTGTCTCCTAAAATAGGATACTGCAATCTTACTGTTGGCATTTCTATTTTTCCTGCTACATTGTAACCTTTATATTTTAATGCGTCACTTGAAATTCCTCTTGTGCCTCCATTTTTTGGTGTTTGTTCTTGTATCGCTTGATTCTCCTGTTCATCTGTATATAATGGTTCATCTGTTGTTTGATTTACAACATTATCAAATTCATCAGTCAAAAAATTATCTGCATCTGAATTTAATTTATATTTCTGATAATATTTATAACACAAATAACCTGCTGTACCTATAACACCAATTATAAGTACTGCAAGTAATCCGCGTTAGAAATTTATCATATGCGCTCTTACCCATTTTCTCATTCCTTTCTATATTTTTTATTTAATACATTTCTTCTTATACAATTCCTTCTCCTAGTTTTTTACCTGCTATTATATGAAAATGCATATGCATAACTGTTTGACCAGCATTTTCTCCACAATTATTTATTACTCTAAATCCTTCTTTAGCAAAGCCTTCTTTTTTTGCTATTTTATTTATTGCTTCATATATTTTTGATATTATATTATCATTTTCTTCAACATCTAAAACATTGTCATAATGTTTTTTAGGAACAACCAAAATATGAATTGGTGCCTGTGGATTCAAATCCTTAAATGCTGTTACATTTTCATCTTCATATACTATTGTTGATGGAATTTCGCCATTTGCTATTTTACAAAAAATACAATCACTCATATTACTTCCTTCTTTCGTCTAATTTTATTTACTTTTTTATTATAACATATTGACATATTTTTTTCTACGCCAATTTATTTTTTATTTACTTTTTGGGTAAAAAACAACATATCCATTTTTTTGAATATGTTGTTTTCTTTTTATTCTTCTATTAAAACTGCTTTTATTCTTCTTACTCCTGCTGAGCTTGATTCTTCTTTTTTTATTTTGAATTTTCCTAGCTCTGATGTATTACTTACATGAGGTCCTCCGCATATTTCTGTTGATACATCTCCTATTTTGTATACAGTTACTATATCTGGATATCTTTCTATAAATTCACATTCTGCCCCCATTTTTATTGCTTCTTCTTTTGGCATTTCTAATTTTTCTACTGGAATTGCCATTTTTATGTATTCATTTACTAGGTCTTCTGTTTGTTGTTTTTCTTCTGGTGTCATTTTGCTATCATGTGAAAAATCAAATCTCATTCTTTCTGCAGTTATATTGCTTCCTTTTTGATGTACATGGCTTCCTAGTACTTTCTTTAATGCAGCATTTAATAAATGTGTTGCTGTGTGGTATTTTGTTTCCATTTCTCCTGTTGAAGCAAGTCCACCTTTGAATTTTTGCTCTGCACCTTTTCTTGATAAAGCTTGATGCTCTTCAAATTTCTTTTTGAATCCTTCTATATCAACAGTTAAACCTTGCTCTTTGGCAAGCTCTTCTGTAAGTTCAATTGGAAATCCATATGTATCATATAATTTGAATGCAATATCTTTTGATATTTCTGTTCCTTCTATATTTCTTGTTAATTTTTCAAATTCACGTAAACCTTTTTCTAATGTTTTATTAAATTTATTTTTTTCATTAGCTAAAACTTCTAATATAGAATTTTCGTTTCTTTCAAGCTCTTTGTAATATGGCTTATATTCATTAATTACAACTTTTGCAAGCTCTTGTTCCCAACTGCTGTTTATATCTATATCTAATTTTTTAGCATAACGAATCATTCTTCTTATTAATCTTCTTAATATGTAACCTTGGTCTGTATTCGAAGGTTTTATTCCTGCATCATCACCACTTAATATTACAATAGCTCTTATGTGATCTGCTATAATTCTCATGCTTCTTGTATATTTTTCATCATCATAATTTTTTCCAGAAACTTCTTCTATTTTTTTAATTAAATCTGTCCATATTGATGATCTATAGTTATCTGTTTGTCCTTCAAGTACTGCAACAACTCTTTCAACACCCATTCCAGTATCAACATTTTTATTTTTTAATGGTTCAAATGTTCCGTCTGGTTTATGATTGTATTGCATAAATACATTGTTCCATATTTCTACCCAATTATCATTTTCTGGATCAAAATCAGATGGAACTTCTTCATCACTTCTCCAATAGAATATTTCAGTATCTGGTCCACATGGTCCTGTAAGTTCCATGTTTGGCCACCAGTTATCATCTTCTCCTAAAAATGCAATTCTGTTTTCTGGAATTCCTAATGATTTCCATAAATCTGCTGATTCATTATCTGCTGGTACTATATCGTTTCCTTTAAATACAGTTACAGATAATTTTTCAACTGGTATTTTTAAGTATTTTGTTAATAGTTCAAAACTCCATGTTATAGATTCTTTTTTGAAGTAATCTCCTAAAGACCAATTTCCTAGCATTTCAAAAAATGTATGATGTGTTTTATCTCCAACTTCATCTAAATCATTTGTTCTAAAACATTTTTGAACATCTGTTAAACGTGTTCCTTCTGGATGAGGCTCTCCTTTTAAGTATGGTACTAATGGTTGCATACCTGCTGTATTAAATAAACAAGTTGGATCATTTTCTGGAATTACTGGAGCACTTGGTATTATTTTATGTCCACGCTCTTCAAAAAATTTTAAGTATATATTTTTTAAATCTACTTTTTCCATATATTTTTTCGACTCCCTTTTTAAACAATTTTTCGTCAATTATATTACAAATTATGGTAAATTGCAATAGTTTGATTGTTTTAATAAACTTGGCAATAACGTTGGCACATATGCAAATACAGATTTAGCTACTATAATGTTAAATTTAGCCAACTAAAAAAATTATAAAAATGGCGAATCAATTTGTGATTCGTCATTCTATTTTTAGTTGTTGGCATACCTGTCCTAAGTTTTGAAATTTACATCAAACAATCTTGTTTTGCCTCACTTACAGTTACTTTTGCTATTTTATTTATTAAATCATCTTTATCTGTTTTATGCTTTACTACAATATAATTTGTTGTATGTCCTTTTAAATATTCTCCTTCACGCTCTTCGAATAAAACTTCTACTTGTTTACCTATATATTTTTTATTGTAATTGTATTCATTTTCGTTTGATAATTCTATTAATTTTTTGCTACGCTCTTCTTTTATTTTCCCATCTACTTGATTTGGCATTACTGCTGCTTTTGTTCCTTTTCTTTGTGAATATTTGAATATATGCATTTTATAAAATGCTATTTCTTTTAAAAATTCATATGTTGTATTAAACTCCTCATCTGTTTCGCCTGGAAACCCAACTATAATATCTGTTGTTAATGCAGCATTTGGAAATTTTGACCTTAGTCTTTTCGTTACATCTCTAAATTCTTCTGTTGTATATCTTCTGTTCATTCTTTTTAATGTTTCTGTGCATCCGCTTTGTAATGATAAATGAAAATGGTCACATATTTTATCTAATTTTGATAATCTTTCCACAAACTCATCTGTTATTATTGTTGGCTCTATTGAACCTAATCGTATTCTATGTAATCCTTGTATTTTATTTATTTCTTCAAGTAAATCTATTAAACCAATATTTTCACCTTTAAAATCTCTTCCATATGATGCTATATGAATTCCTGTTATTACAACTTCATTTATTCCTTCTTCTACAACTTTTTTTATTTCTTCTATTACATTTTCTATTTTTCTACTACGAATATGACCTCTTGCATATGGAATTAAACAATAAGAGCAAAATCTGTCACATCCATCTTGTACTTTTATAACAGCTCTTGTTTTTTCGGTATATGTTGTTGTTCCAAGCTCTACATAATCTAATTTATACATTACATCTGATACAAGGTCTTCTGCTCCTTTTTGTGCTATATGATTTTCTACTATTTGTATAATATCATTTTTTTCATTATTTCCAATTATTAAATCTATCTCCGGTATTTTTTTAAGCTCCTCTTTTGCAACTTGTGCATAACATCCACATGCTACCAATGTTGCATCTTTATTTATTTCTTTTGCTCTTCTAAGCATTTGTCTTGACTTTCTATCTGCAACATTTGTTACTGTGCATGTATTAACTATGTAGACATCTGCATATTCGTCAAATTCAACAACTTCATATCCATGCTCTATAAATTTTTGTGCCATTGCATTAGTTTCGTATTGATTTACTTTGCATCCTAAAGAGCAAAATGCTACTTTTTTTACTTCATTCATTTTTATACCTCTCTTAATTTTATTAATAGTTTTGATTATATCATCCTAACAATAATATGTAAAGTAATAAATTCTAAATAAATTCCATATTATATTTGCTAATTACTATAAATATCCATTTTTCTATTGAATATTATGTAAATTTATGGTATAATAATTGCATATGATTTTAAAGGGGGATTTTTAATGTCTAAGACAAAAAAAATTATTATTTTATTTAGTACTTCAATTTTATTTTTAATACTATTTTCAATAAAAAGTGACGCATATTGCTGGCCAATCGCCAATAGTAATGGCACTATTGATTATAACAGTAGTTATATTGAATATGGTTATGGAAAAAGAACTTATACTGTAGATACAAATTTATGGAAAAACGAAGTAAGTTATTGTAAAACAGAAAATCATCATGGTGTAGATATAACCGGAACACCTGGTGCAACATATAAAATCGTATCCGTTTCTAATGGTACAGTTATTGCAACAAGCGCAAATAGAGCAACATATGCTGGAACATCTTTCCCAAACAATAATCAGAGACAAGGACCTAACCATTCAAATGGTGGAGGATACGGAAACTATATTCTTGTAAAAGATAGCAACTCAAACTTCGTATTTGTTTATGCACATTTATCTCCTAACACATTAACTGTAAAAAAAGGTGATTCAGTAAGAATGGGACAAGTTTTAGGTACAATGGGTAGTAGTGGTGATGCAGGACATATGCATTTACATTTTGAAATAAGAAGAAATACAGCTTCAGCTTTATCAACACCTTATTCTCCAACAAGTAATATGAAAATAACATCTACATTTGATTATGAGAGTAATCAAAGTGTTTCTATAAACCCAGTAAAATACATTTATACAAAACAAATGGCAACAGATTTCGTTACAAGTTTATATAATAATATTTTAGGAAGGAACCCAGAAACTACAGGATTAAACAATTGGGTTAATTGCATAATGAATGGTACGTCTTTAAACAAAATTGTCTCTTCTTTCTATAATAGTAAGGAATTTAAAAATAAAAACTATCCTAATGAACAATTTGTAGAAAAATTATATATAGGATGTTTACAAAGAAATAGTGATTCTAACAGTAAAGCAAAATTTGTTCAACAATTAAATAATGGTGTTTCCCGTTCACAAATAATTAACTCTTTTGTAAATTCTTCGGAGTTTACAAACTTAACAACAAAATTCTATGCTCAAGACTTCGTTTCTGATTCATATAAATATATACTTGGAAGAGCTATTGATTCCAGCGGAAAAAAATATTGGACAATCTCTTTAATGAATTCAAACTCACCTGTATCACTATTGAACTCATTATATAATTGCTCAGAATTTACTAATAAGAGATATAGTAATAATGATTATGTGGAAAAATTATATAGGGGTTGCTTACATAGAGCAAGTGATGCTGGTGGAAAAAATAATAATATTAAACTTTTAAATTCTGGAACCTCGAGAGCTAATTTACTAAAAAGTTTTACTCAATCTAAAGAATACCAAAGATTAGTTGCTAAAAAATATGGATTATCAAATATTGGACTATAATAAAAAACAAATTATATTTATAATAAAAAAAACAAATCATATTATTGATATGATTTGTTTTTTTTTATATACTATATTTAGGAGGTATATTTATGAAAAAAGAAAAACATACCAAATTAAAAAAAGATAAAAATATTCTTATAAATATTCTTACTATAATTTGCATTATTGCAGTAATATTTTCTTTATATAATATTGGTGCTTGGATTTTTGAAAACCGAAAACGGAAATAATTTAATATCTGATATTCAAAAACAAGTTGCAATTACATCTGAAGATATTTCTGTTAATAACATAAATGTAAAAAAACTAAAATATGACTTTGGTAATATATTATCAAAAAATTCTAGAACCATTGGATGGGTTAATGTAAAAAATACAAATATTAATTATCCTGTTGTAAAATACACGGATAACGACTATTACTTAAATCACTCATTTGACAATACAGAAAATTCAGCAGGATGGATATTTGCAAATTATCAAAATAAATGTGATGGCTCTGATTATAATACTGTAATATATGGTCACAATAGACGAGATAAAAGTATGTTTGGTAGTTTAAAAAACGTATTACAACCTGAATGGTTATCTAATGAAGATAATTTATATATTAACTTTTCTACATTAAATGATAGCCATATATATAAAATATTTTCTACCATAATATGCAATGATACAGATGTTAATAAATATATAAACATTGATTTTTTCGATGAAAATGATTTTAAAAATTACATTATGCAAATAAAAGATTATAGCACTTACAATTTTAATACAAACTTGACAAATGCTAAACAAATAATTACTTTATACACGTGTCATGGAACAAACAATCAAAGATTATTAGTATATGCTGTACTAATTGATTAATATATAATATAAATTATTGGAGGATTTTATGAGTTTTTTTGATAAATTAAAAAGAATTATAAATGCTATAAATAGTAATATTCCAAAGGACATAAAAAGTAGCATTAATAATATAACCAAAGATTTAGATGATGATATTTCTAATTCAATTAACAAATCTGAAGAAAAAAAATCAATACCTAATATTTATAGCGATTTTCCAGTTTTTGATGGCGAAATAACAAAAATTTCTGAAAAAAGTACTTCAAAATATACCCGCTGTATACTAGACTACGAAAACATTTCATCTTTAGATTTTGAAGATTATTTATATGATATAACTAGGGCTGGCTACATTCAAGAATCAAACATAAAATATGCTAAAAAAAACACATATATTATTGTTGTATATTCTCAAACATCTTTACATATAATTTTTCATATTAACAAATAAATATTATAATAAAATGATATAAATTGACTATATTAGTTAAATTTATATCATTTTATTTTTATAATTATTATTAATTAGTAGTAATTTCAATATATCAATTTATGTTGCTTTATTTTTAGTACTTATCTAAAATTTAAATGTATCTTTTTGGTGAATTTTGTTGATAATAAATTTTAGCTATGATATATTATTTACGAAAATTTTCAAATAGTGAAATTGTAATTTTTATAGGAGGGTAATTATGGATTTCGAACAATGGAAAAATTTTAATAAAAATGGCGAATGGACAAAAGAAATTGACGTTCGTAGCTTTATTCAAGCAAACTACAAACCTTACACAGGAGATGCAACTTTTTTAGCTGATGCTACAGAAAAGACAAAAACTCTTTGGAATGAAGTTCTTGAATTATACAAAAAAGAAAGAGAAAATGGTGGTGTTTTAGATGCTGATGTAAAAACTCCATCTACAATAAATGGATATGATGCAGGTTACATTGACAAAGACTTAGAAGATATAGTTGGTCTTCAAACAGACAAGCCTTTAAAAAGAGCTATTATGCCAAATGGTGGTATTCGTATAGTTGAAAAATCCTGCGAAGCTTATGGTTTAAAAGTTGATGAAGAAACATCTAGAATTTACCATGCTTTAAGAAGAACACATAATGATGGTGTTTTCGCAGTATACACACCAGACATTAGAGCTGCAAGAAGCTCACACTTAATAACAGGTCTTCCTGATGGATATGGTCGTGGAAGAATTATAGGTGACTACAGAAGAGTTGCATTATACGGTGTTGATGCATTAATAGAAGCAAAAAAGAAAGATATGGAAACATATGACAGAGACGAATTCACATATGATGTAATTAGAGCTCGTGAAGAAATGCATGACCAAATTGCTGCATTAGAAGATTTAAAGAAAATGGCAGAAAAATATGGATTTGATATTTCAAAACCAGCATCAAATGCTAAAGAAGCTATTCAATGGTTATATTTTGGGTACTTAGGAGCTGTTAAAGACCAAAACGGTGCTGCAATGAGCTTAGGAAGAACATCTACTTTCTTAGATATATATATTGAAAAAGATTTAGAAAATGGAGTTATAACAGAAGAAGAAGCTCAAGAATTAATGGATCATTTTGTTATGAAATTAAGACTTGTTAGATTCTTACGTGCTCCTGAATATAACGAATTATTTAGTGGAGACCCAGTTTGGGTTACAGAAAGTATTGGTGGTATGGGTGTTGATGGAAGAACATTAGTTACAAAAAATTCTTTCAGAGTTTTACACACATTAAGAACATTAGGACCTGCTCCAGAACCAAACTTAACAGTTCTTTGGTCTAAAAACCTACCACAAGGATTTAAAGATTTTTGTGCAAAAATTTCAATTGATACATCAGCTATCCAATATGAAAATGATGATTTAATGAGAGTTACTCTTGGCGATGATTATGGTATTGCTTGTTGCGTATCTGCAATGAAAATTGGTAAACAAATGCAATTCTTTGGTGCAAGAGCTAACTTAGCCAAAACTTTATTATATGCAATAAATGGTGGTAGAGATGAAATATCTGGAAAACAAATAGGTCCAAAATTCAGACCAATAACATCAGAATACTTAGACTATGATGAAGTTATGGAAAAATTTGATGATATGATGGAATATGTTGCTAAAATTTATATTAAAGCATTAAATGCAATCCACTACATGCATGATAAATACTCATATGAAGCATTAGAAATGGCTTTACACGATAAAGAAATTTTAAGAACAATGGCATGTGGTATCGCCGGACTTTCAGTTGTTGCAGATTCACTATCTGCTATAAAATATGCAAAAGTAAAAGTTATAAGAAACGAAGATGGTTTAGCTGTAGATTATGTAGTTGAAGGTGATTATCCAAAATATGGAAATGATGATGACAGAGTTGATTCAATTGCTGTAAATATTGTTAAAGAATTTGAAAGAAAATTAGAAAAACACATTATATACAGAGGTGCAAAACCAACACTTTCTGTTTTAACAATAACATCAAATGTAGTTTATGGTAAAGCTACAGGAAATACACCAGACGGACGTCGTGCAGGAGTTCCTTTTGGACCTGGTGCTAACCCACTTTATGGAAGAGATTCAAATGGTGCATTAGCTGTTATGAATACAATAGCTAAACTTCCATACGAATATTCAGAAGATGGTATTTCATTTACATTTGCAATAACACCAAATACTTTAGGAAATGATTCACAAACACAAGTAAATAATTTAGTAAGTATGTTAGATGGTTACTTTATGCAAACAGGACATCATATTAATGTAAATGTATTCAACCGTGCATTATTAGAAGATGCTATGGAACATCCAGAAAATTATCCTCAACTTACAATTCGTGTTTCTGGATATGCTGTTAACTTTATAAAATTAACAAGAGAACAACAATTAGATGTAATTCGTAGAACAATTCATGAAAGAATCTAATCGAAAAATATGATAAAAGAATCCGCCTCGTTAAACTTTGAGTTTAACGAGGAATTTTTATATGTAGAAAATATTCAAATAAACTAAAAAAGAATCGTATCAATAGCTCTGACCACATGATACGATTCTTTTTTACAGTCCCCATACAATTAATAAAATTATAATTATAATAGTGACTGAAATTGCTGCCCGAGCGCCTTTCTCAGACATACCTCCTCGCATAAACATACGCTTAAGAAGATCTCCAAACCAATCTATAATCGGCCTGAAAATTACTCTCCAGGTTCCCCTGAAAATTGCGCATATTGCAAGGATTACTAGGATTGCAATTAGCCATCCCATTATTTCAACCTCCCTTCGCATTGATACTTTATTATAGCTCTATCTTTATTGTTATGTCAACACAAAACCACACATAAGCCTTTATTACTTATGTGTGGTTTACTTTATTATGCATTTTTTGCATTCTTTTTTTCTTTTTTCATTTTTATAATTTCAACTCCAAGAGTTATAACTCCTAATACTACAGCAAATCCTATTAATACTAAAGTATTTTTTCCAATAAAGTTTGTGCTTGTTGAAATTAAACATTCCTTAAATACTTTTATTGTGTATGTCATTGGTAGTAATGGATTTAAGAATCTAAATCCTTTATCAATTGTTTCTACTGGGAATGTTCCTCCAGCAGCAGCTAATTGAAGTACTAATATAATTAATGCTAAGAATTTTCCTATATCTCCCAAATTTCTAATTAAGAATTGTATAATTGTCATAAATACACCACCAGTTATGGCACATTCTAATAAATATACTCCCATATTTGTTACATCAAAATCTAATCCAAATTTTAATACTAATCCAGTAACTACACCATCTATTAATCCAATTCCAATATACATTAAATTTTGTAAAATTTTATTTTTTTCATTATAATCTAATTTTCCAAATCTATGTCTTTGGTCATAATATAAAACAACATAACACATTAAAGCTCCAACCCATAATCCAATTGATAAGAATAATGGTGTAAATGCAATACCATATGAACTTACTTCACCATAATCCTCTTCTTCAATTTTTACTGGATCTGATACGAAATCATTTAATCCATTTAATTTAGTTAGCTCTGTTTTAGATTCTTTTAATCCATTATTAATTTCTGTTTTGAAAGTATCAACACCATCTAATAAAGTTTGACTACCTTCTACAGCGGAAGTACTTCCTTCATCTAATTTATTTAAAGAATCCTTAACTGTTTCTGAACTTGTGCTTAATGTTTTTAATCCAGTTTCAAGTGATTGTGCTCCACTTTGAACTTGAGTACCTCCAACTTTTAATGTTGAAAGACCATTTTTTAAAGTTTCTGTTCCATTTTTAACAGATGTTAATCCTGTTTTTAATGTACCAATTTTTGCCATTAATCCAGAAATTTCTGATGAACTTGATTTTAAAGTTTCTGTTCCATTTTTAAGTAATTGAGCTCCAGCTCTTACTTCATCACTTTTTGCTGATAAAGACTTTGCACCTGCAGCAATTGCTTTACCGTTATCTTCTAATTTATATTTTTCTTTTCCAGCTATTATTGCTTTTGCACTTTGTGCCATTTGGCTTATTTGTTCATTTGTAACACCATTTCCATTTATTGCATTATCATAATCTATTATAGATTGTAATAATTGATTTTGGCTGCCATCTAATTGATTTACTAAAGTTGTATATGCTTGAACTTTTTGAGCTAAATTATCAGTATTTTGTGTATAACTTTGAACACCTGCATTTACTTGTTCTGCACCATTATTTAAATTATCTATACCTTGTGTTAAAGTAGATATTTTTTCTCCTCCATTTGAAGATAAGCTATCAACTCCAGCATTAATTTGAGCTATTGCATCATCTAATGTTGTTGCTCCACTTTCTAAACTTGCAACACCCTCGTTTACCTGTGATACACCATTATTTAAACTTGAGCTTCCTGCATATGCACTTTTTACTCCATTGTCAAAATCTGTATATTTGCTATTTAATAATCCAATTCCACTGTTTAAATCTTTTAATCCACTATTTAAATCAGATGTCCCATCATATATTTTATCTGCTCCATCTGAAATTTCTTGTAAGCTATCTGGAACTTCTGCTAATGTATCTGATAATGTTGATACAACTTCTTTTCCAACTTTACTTTGTAATTCCATTTCTGTTGCTGTTACAACTTTGTTAATTATTTGTGATGCTAAGTAATTGCTTTGTTGGTTTGGTGAATATGTTATAGTTGCAACTTTTTTATCTTCCTCCTTTGCACTATTTAAACATTCTGTAAAATTACTTGGTATTGTTATTGTTGCATAATATTCTGCATTTTGTAATCCCTCATTTGCTTCATCTTGACTAACTTCGCAAATATCCATAACATCTTTATCTTTTAATTCTTTTACCAATTCACTACCTTGGTTAGTTCCGTCTACTCCTTTATCTAGATTTACTATTGCTATTTTCATATCTGTTAAATTTCCATATGGATCCCAATATGATTTTAAATAGAAGAAGCTATATATAATTGGAATACATAACACTACTATGAAAATAATAATTTTGAAAAATTTTTTATTCTGCATCTTTTTCAACTTCCTTTCTTTTTAAACCATTTACTAAGAAATGCAATATATTATCTGCTATTTCTTTTTCATCTAATTTTTTATAATCTTCATTCCAGTCTATCATTAGTGCAATGTACATTTTGTATATTAGAAAGGTCGTAATATCTATATTTTGTACTTCGATTTTATCATTTTGAATTGCAAGCTCTAATTGTTTTCTTATATAATTTTGAATTTCTTTATCCACTATTTTTAAATTTTCTTTTAGTTGCTCATTTTTTAATATTTCTGATTCTTTAAATAACATTTTTAAGAATTTACAATTTTTTTTGTATTTTAACAAATTATATATTACCTGATGTACTGTTTCCATAAAATCTAATTTTTTAGACTCTACATTTTCAATTATTTTTCTCATATTTTGTAGCTCTTCTTTTATGCAATATTTTAAAAGCTCTTCTTTACTTGAAAAATAAGTATAAACAGTTTTTTTGGTTACTCCTGCTTCACTTGCTATTTCATCCATAGATACTTTCTTAAAGCCATAATTTGTAAATAACTTTTTTGCTGCGTTTAATATTTGCTCCCCCTTCATAGGCTCTTACTTCCTTTCTATACTAATATACTGTTTCAGTATATTAGTATACTAGTATTTTTATTCTTTGTCAAGCGTCTTTTGGTAAAAATAATAAATTATATAATATTATTGCAATTCTAGATAATTATAAACTAATTAAAAAAAGAATTTATCTTTTATAGATAAATTCTTAAAAAAATTAAAATTTTCATTGTATTTTTACAATGTACTCCTATTTACTTTGCTTTACTATCTTCTTATTAGGGTAATAACATATTAAGTTAATTAAATTACATTAATTCTATTTGTTAACTCTTCTAAGTCAAGAAGCTCTTGCCATCTTTTATCAACTTCTGCTTGGAATTCTTTTATCATCCATTCATTTCCAGGTTTAAACATATGTTTAAATCTTCTTTGAGGTTTTAAAAATTCTTCTATTGGAAGTTTATTTTTAGGTTTATAGTTTATTACATATTTACCATCAATTACTTCATATAAAGGCCAATAACATGTTTCAACAGCTAATTTATTTATTGTCATTAAATCTTCTGTTGCGTAACCCCAACCACGTGGGCAAGGTGCCATTATATTTAAAAATGTTGGTCCTTCTGTGTAAATTGCTTTTTCAGATTTTTCATATAAATCTTTAAAATTATTTAATGCGACTGTTTGAGCAACATATGGTAGGTGATGACCAACCATTATTTTTGTTAAATCTTTTCTTGATTGCATTTTTCCAGGAATTACTTTTCCAGCAGGTGTTGTTGTTGTATCTGCAAATTTTGGTGTTGCAGATGAACGTTGAATACCTGTGTTCATATATGCTCCATTGTCATAGCAAACATATGTCATATCATGTCCTCTTTCCATTGCTCCTGATAAGCTTTGAAGACCTATATCATATGTTCCACCATCTCCACCAAATGTAATAAATTTAGTAGTAAAATCTTCTGGTAATTTTCCTTGTCTTTTTAATGATTTATAAGCAGCTTCAGCTCCTGCAGCATTTGCAGCAGCACATTCAAATGCTGTGTGAATAAATGAATCTGTCCATGCTGTGTATGGATATATAAAAGTTGAAACTTCCATACAACCAGTTGCACATGATATTACAGCATGATCTTCAGGTTTTAAAGCACGAAGAACCATTCTAGCACTTGCTGGTGCTCCACATCCAGCACACATTCTGTGTCCAGCTGTGAATCTTGATGGTTTTGTAGTAATTACTTCTTTTAAGTTATATGCCATTTTTAATTACTCCTTTCTTAATCCTAAATATCTATAAGGATTTTCAACTTTTTCATCTTTTTGAATCTTTTGCAAGTCTTCAAATACAGATTCTATATCATCAGCAGTAGTATCTCTACCACCAATTCCATAAATGTAGTTAACTGTTGATACATGTTTATTATTTACATACATTGCAGATGTTACATCTTCAAATAATGCACCACCAGCACCGTTTACAGAGTCTGATTTATCAAGAACTGCAATTGATTTTATTGATTCTTTTGAAAGAGCTTCTGCAATTTCACTAGCAGGGAATGGTCTAAACATACGAATTTTTAGTAATCCTGCTTTAATACCTTTTGAACGTAAATTATCAACTGTAAATTTTGCTGTTCCTGCTGTTGAGTTCATACATACAACAACATATTCAGCATCTTCCATTTTATATTCTTCGAAAAATGAGTATTTTCTACCAGTCATTTTTTCAAATTCAGCAGAAACTTCTGCAATAACTTTTTTTGCATTTCTCATTCCTTCTGCTTGTTGATATTTGTGTTCAAATAAATATGCTTGTAAATCAAGAGGTCCAATAGCCATTGGCTCTTTTTTATTTAATAAATAATGCTCTGGTTTGTATGTTCCAACAAATTCTTTTACTTTTTCATCTTCTATTAATTCTATATTTTCAATTGAGTGTGATGTTATAAATCCATCTTGGCAAATCATTATTGGTAATCTAACATCTTTATGCTCTGCGATTCTGTGAGCCATTACCATATTGTCATATGCTTCTTGATTATTTTCACTAAACAACATAATCCAACCTGCATCTCTAACACCCATTGCATCTGAATGATCATTATGAATATTAAGAGGTCCAGATACAGCACGGTTTACAAGTGACATAACAATTGGTAAACGTAAGCTTGATGCTATATAAATCATTTCCCACATTAATGATAAACCATTAGCAGATGTTGCAGTCATAGCTCTTGCACCTGCTGCTTCTGCACCTATACATGCAGTCATAGCACTATGTTCACTTTCAACAGCAACAAATTCTGTATCTACAACACCATTACTTACGAATGTTGAAAAGTATTGAGGAATTTCTGTTGATGGTGTTATAGGGAATGCTGCAACAACATCAGGATTTATTTGTTTCATTGCAATGGCAACAGCTTCATTACCACTTAAACGCTCTCTAATACCCATTATTCTTCACCCTCCTCTTTCATTTCTATTGCTCCAAATGGACATACTTTTGCACATACTCCGCATCCTTTGCAATAGTCATAATCAAATTCTGCTCTTTTTCCGTCTGAATTAACTGGTATAGCATCATCTGGGCAAACAGGGAAGCATAATCCACATTGTTTGCATTTTTCAGATAAAAATATTGGTTTCATTGAACGCCAATCACCAGTTTTAAATTCACGGGCATTTCCTGCTGTATAAATATTTCCACCTTCTGTTAATTTACAAGCAGGAGTATTTTTATTTATGTTTTCTGACATTTTAATTCTCCTTTCCGAATTTCTGTTACAATTCAAAATCTTTAAGGAAACCGTTCCGAAGATACTATCCTCTACAGTATTTTATAGTGGTTGTGAATTGTAACAAATTTGTAGTTTTAAAAGTAGTTGTTTAGATACCATATATAGTATCATTTATACTGCTTTATAAAATGTATTATTGAATTTTATTTACTTTTTCTAATGTATTTTTTAATGCTTTCATATTACCATCAATTACTTCTGGTTTTTTAGCAAATTTATGTTTAAATGAACCTTCCATATCAGCTAAAAATTGGTCTTCTGGAATTACACCACTAACTTTAACTATAGCTGCAAGCATTGGTGTATTTGGAAAATATTTTCCGAGAGCATCTATTGATATAGAACGAGCATCTATTGTGTATATTCCACCTTTATATCCATTTAATTTTTTCTTTAAAGTTTCTGCATCATTTGTTGTATTAATAACAATAGCTCCATCTTCTTTTAATCCAGCAGTAACATCTACAGTATCTAATAATGTATCATCAACAACTACTACATAATTAGGTTCATAAATTGCGCTGTGAATTGTTATTGGAGAATTACTTATACGATTATAAGCTGTTATTGGTGCACCCATTCTTTCTGGACCATATTCAGGAAATCCTTGAATATATTTTCCGGTATTAAATGCGGCATCAGCTAATAATAAGCATGCTGTTTTGGCGCCTTGACCACCACGACCATGCCATCTTATTTCAATTAAATCGTTCATATAAAACCATTCCTTTCTTGAAAGAACATATTAGAAATGAAAAGATATTTTCAAACTAATATTACCTCCTGAACTTAATACTAATAAGTATATTCCTTTATAGGGGTCTATGTCAAGAAAATTAAAGTAAAAGTACTTTTCTTAAATATAAAAAAAGTTAAAGATTAATAAAGTAATCTTTAACCTAAATTTAATTATTTATATTTATTTTATTCCTCCTCAGGTGCTCCGACTGGGCAAACTCCTGCGCATGTCCCGCATGATATACATTGTTCTGGGTCAATAATATATTTATCATCACCTTGTGCAATACAATCCATAGGACATTGTGCAGCACAAGCTCCACATGATATGCATTTATCTGTAATTTTATAAGCCATTTAGTTCACCACCTTTCAATATTATTTTCAAGCATTTATTAAATTTCATCATCATTGCTTTTATTTTTTTGATCCATTTTTTCTAATTTTTCTAATTTCTGTAGCTCTTTTAAATTTTCCTTTTCTTCTTCATCAATTACATTATTGTTTTTTGATTCTTTTATTACTTTAACATCTTTTGCATCAAATTTTTTATATGTATAATCGTCACCGTCTTTAATTTTAACTTTTAGCACTTCTTTTAAAACCTCTACACCTTCTACAGTGCCTTCTCCTGCTTCAGTTTTTACTATTGCTCCTACTTTTGGTAATCTTGATAATTTTTCTGAGTAAACATCTTGTTCATATTTTAAACAACACATTAATCTTCCACAATTTCCAGAAATTTTAGATGGATTCAATGCTATATTTTGTTCTTTTGCCATTTTTATTGAAACTGTCTCAAAGTTGTTTAAAAATGTGCAACAACATAGCTCTCTACCACATACACCGTTGCCACCTATTCTTTTTACTTCATCTCTTACACCTATTTGTCTAAGTTCAATTCTTGTTCTAAATACACTTGCTAAATCTTTTACTAATTCTCTAAAATCTATTCTTCCATCAGCTGTAAAATAGAATAAAATTTTACTTCCATCAAATTTATATTCTACATCAATTAAATTCATATCCAATTTGTATTTTTTTATTTTTTCTTTACATATTTTTAAAGCTTCTGGCTCCTTTTTCTTATATTTTTCTAAAGAATCTAGGTCATTTTTGTTAGCTACTCTTATTACTTTTTTTAAAGGTGTTGTTAGCTTTTCTTCTTTTATTTCTCTTTTGGGAATAACAACAATTCCTATTTCTTCTCCCATTGTTGTTTCAACTATTACATTATCATTTTTATTTATTTCTAAATTTCCTGGGTCAAAAAAATAAATTTTTCCAGGCTTTTTAAATCTAACCCCTATAATTTTTTTCATTTATTTTCCTCCATATTTCGATTAGCATGTTATCTATTGTCATATCAAAATTATTACTTCTTAATAATTTTTCTTTAGCTTTTTGAATCTTTTCCATTGCATTTATATAATTTATTTTTTTACTCGTGTTTTTTATATTTTCAAATATTAGTATATACATATAATTTAGAATTAAATTTATATCATCTTTATTATCCGAAAAATATTTACTACAGCTTAATATTTGTAATTTGTCCATATTTTCTATATTTTTTATTATATCTTCAAATTCATATAGTACGTCTTTTTTTTGAGCAATTTGAATACATCTTCCTATGCTTCCTTCGGATAATTTTATCATACTTTTTTCAAATTGTACATCACCAATTTTTTCCTTTAGGTACTTTTGGATATCATCATCACTTATATTTTCAAAAAATAGTTTTGTACATCTTGATTTTACTGTAGCTAATATATTATTTTCATTAGAAGCAATCAATATTATTACTACATATTCTTGAGGCTCTTCTAGTGTTTTTAATAAACAATTTTGTGCTTCTTTTGTCATTAAATCAGCATCATTTATTATATATACTTTTTTTGAACTTATTATTGGTTTTTCTAATATTGTTTTTTGCATATTTCTAATTTGGTCTATTTTTATAAAATTACCATCAGGCTCTATAAAGAAAAAATCAGGATTATTATTTGAATTAAATTCTATACATGATTTACATTTTTCACAAGGTGAATTATCATTATCGTTACATAAAATCATCTTGGCAAATTCTAATGCAATCATTTTTTTTCCTATTCCATCTGTACCATAAAACATATAACTATGTAATATGTTACCTGTCGTTATTGACTCTAATAATACTTTTTTATTTCTGTTATTTCCGATTATATTTTTAAAGTGCAATTTAACAATCCTCCATTATATAATTTCTGCTTTTTTTAATGGCCACCATCTTACAACTACTTTTCCCTGGATTTTTTTTATTGGTATACATCCAAATCTTCGTGAGTCTGCTGAGTTTTCTCTATTGTCACCTAATACATATACAAAACCATATGGTACTGTTATGTCATTAAATTCTCCCCCAAGTGCCATATTTGTACTTGTATTTTCATCTAAATAATTTTCTTCAATTTGTTTGTCATTTATATATACTTTTCCATTTTGTATTTTTACATGTTCACCTGGTAATCCAATTACTCTTTTTATATAGCTTTTTTTGCAAATTCCTAAACCATAGTATAATAGTTTTTCATAAGCTGTTTTTGATTCTTTTTTATATACTGCAATTGGATTGTCTAAATTTGCATTTTTTACAAAATCTATACTTGGTGCTTCAAAAGTTACTATATCTCCTCTATTTGGAATTGTATTGAAATTAGTACTCCAAGTACTTATAACCAATTTATCATTTTGAAAAAAAGTTGGAACCATTGATGACCCCTTAACAGTTGTTGGCATACCTATAAATGTTTTTAATAGAAAAACAAATATAAAGGCAATTGCTATACTTAAAAGCCAACTTTCTATATTACTTAAAATTTTATTCATTCGTATTTCTCCTATTTTATAGTATTAGTATTATAGTATAAATTTTAGTTATTTTCAATAACCTCTTTGTTTTTTGCAGGAATTCTCATTACTACTTCTGTACCTTTTCCTTGTATACTTTTAATATTAATACTACCATTATTTTGCTCAATTATTTCTTTTGCAATTGCTAAACCTAAACCAGTTCCTCCCATTTCTCTAGCTCTTGCTTTTTCTACTCTATAAAATCTTTCAAATACTCGTGGTAAATCTTTTTCTGGAATTCCTATTCCGTTATCAATTACTTTTATATATGCATCATTATATACAAATCCTACATATATTTTTATATTTCCATTTTCTGGAGTATATTTTATAGCATTTGTTAATATATTTAATATTACTCTTTCAATACCATATTTATCTGCCTTTACAAGTGGAACTTCTGCTGTTACAAAACATTCTATTTTATGATTTTTCTTTTCAATTTCTACTTTCAACTTTTCTAGGCATTTTTTTGTTAAATCACCTAAATTAATTTCTACCTTTTCCATCTTATTTTTATTATTATCATATCTAGATAATGTTAACAAATCTGAAACTAGTTTTGCCATACGTTTTGATTCTGACTCTATTACATTTAAAAATTTCACTTGTGTTTCTTTATCATAGTCACCTTCCAATAATGTTTCAGTATATCCAATTATTGATGTTATTGGTGTTTTTAATTCATGTGATACATCTGCAACAAATTCTTTTCTCATATTATCTAACTTTACATGCTCCGTTATATCTTGAAGTAATATTATTATTCCATTTGGTATATTTTTTGAGTTTTTTACAGGTGCAAAAAATATATTTATATATTTTTCATTTATATAAACTTTTTGCTCTGATGATGTTAAATCATCTAAATATACAATTTTTTCTAAATTTACATCTAGTCCTATTTTATTAAATATCTTTTCAAATGTATTATCTTCTATAGTTAACTCAAAAAAATTTATGGCAGCAGGATTAATATATGTTACATTTCCTTTTAAATCTACTGAAATAATACCATCCTTTATATGTAACAAAATTGCCTCTGTTTGATTTTTTTGCTTATTAACAACATCTAAGTTTTGTTTTAGCTCCTCTGTCATTGTATTGATTGTTTTTGTAAACTTATCTTCTGAACTTTTTTTACCCTCATCCAAATATTTAATTTCTTCTTCATTTTCGTCCATGAATTTACCAGAATTATCAACAATATCTGAAAATGAATCTGTAACCATTTTTAAAATTTTATTAACAAAAACAACTGCAAAAATCGAAAATAATATAATTGATACCACCCAAGTAATTTCTAATACTGTTTTACTGCTACCAATTATTTGTGTTATTTCACTAGAATTATTTTGACTTACTATTTTATTAAAATTATATAAATTTATTAAACTAACTCCTGATAATAAAATTGAACTTATTATTATTAAAATTATAGTTATTTTTAGTTGAATATTTTTCATATATTTACCACCTTAATTACTAAATATAAAAGGTGGAAAATATATTTTTTGATAAAAACATTTTATTTCCACCTTCTTTCTTTTACAAATTATTTTGATGCGATATAATAACCAACACTTCTTTTAGTTATTAGTATTTTTGGACTAGATGTATCTAATTCAATTTTTTCTCTTATTCTTCTTACTGTTACATCTACAGTTCTAATATCACCATAGTATTCATATCCCCAAACTTTTTCAAGCAAAGTTTCTCTTGTTACAACTTGACCTGGTTGTTGTGCTAAATATTTTAAAACCTCAAATTCTCTTAAAGTTAAATCAATTACTTTTCCTCTTACTTTTACCTCAAATTTATCCAAATCTAAATATAAATCGCCCACTATTATTTGATTTGGAATATGATTTTTTTCTTGTAATTCATCTGTTGGATTTTTACCATATTCATTATCGCCTTTTCTTAAATTCGCCTTTACTCTGGCAATTAGCTCTCTTACACTAAATGGTTTTGTAATATAATCATCTGCTCCAAGCTCTAATCCTAAAATTTTATCTATTTCTTCGTCTTTGGCAGATAACATTATTATTGGAATATTGTAGTTATGTCTTATTCTTTTACATACTGTTAATCCATCCATTTTTGGAAGCATTATATCTAGTAATACTAAATCTGGTTTCTTTTCAATAACTAATCTTACTGCTTCTTCGCCATCATTTGCTTCTAATGTGTTGTATCCTTCTTTTTTTAGATTGTACACTAATATATCTACAATTGGCTTTTCATCATCAACTACTAGAACTGTTTTTTGGCTCTTCTCTTTAATTATTCTTTCTTTTATTTCATCATTGCTGTTTTCAATGTTATTTTCCAATGAAAGCCCCCCTTACTATAGAACTTAACTACTAATATTTATATCATAAGAAAAAAGTTAATACAAGTTTTTTAAGGACTTTTTTATTAATTTTACATTATTATTTGAATTTCATTTACTTTTCCATTATCTAAAATTCGTATTTTCTTTTCTGTAATTTCAACTCCATTTAATAAAAATTTTTCCACACCTGTGCATTTTCTATTTGGATTTTGAACTTTTATATTATAAATACTTTCACCAAATTTATATCTTATTTCATATTCCTGCCATTCACTTGATATGCACGGATTTATTGATAAAGTTTCATTTTCAATTTTTAAACCTAATATATTTTGTACTGCACAAATATAATACCAACTACTTGAACCTGTATACCAAGTCCATCCTCCCGAACCTGCTAAATTATTTGCTCCATATATATCTGCAGATATTACATATGGCTCTACTTTATACTTATTTGCTAGTTCCTTTGTTTTTGTATGCTCAATTGGATTTATCATTTTATATAATTCAACAGATTTATCTCCAAAGCCAAGTATTGTTTCAGCAATAATTGCCCAGATTGCACCATGTGTATATTGTCCACCATTTTCTCTTGTTCCTGGTAAATATGATTTTATATATCCTGGATTCAAATTTCCATTTTCAAAAGGTGGGTCTAATAATTTAATAATTCCATTATTTTTATCAACTAAATGATTTTCTAAACTCTCAATTGCAGTATATTTTTTATCTTCATCTCCTGCATTTGAAATTATAGACCAACTTTGAGCAATACTATCAATTTTACATTCTTGGTTATGAATTGTTCCTAAAACTGTTCCATCATCACAAAAAGCCCTTTTGTACCATCTACCATCCCAAGCATTAGCATTTAAATTTTTCTTTAACTCATTTGCTGTTTCTATAAAATATTTTTTTGTCTCTTCATCATTTTTATATTCGCATATTTTAGAAAATTTTATTAGAACATCATATAAGAAAAATCCAAGCCATACACTTTCACCTTTTCCTTTTGTACCAACATTACTAAATCCATCGTTCCAATCACCAGATCCAATTTTAGGCAATCCATTTTCGCCAAAGTTGCACGCCTTTTTTATTGCTTTAATACAATGGTTATATATTGGCTCTTTTATATCAGACTTTTTAAATAAATCATATCTTTCATTTTCACCATCTTTAAGCTCTTCACCAATTAAATAATTCGTTTCTATATCTAAAATTCCATAATCATTAGTAAATTTTATATAATCATAAGTCACATAAGCAAGCCATACTAAATCATCAGAAAATTTCGTTCTTATTCCTCTTCCTGTTTCTTCGTGCCACCAATGTAATACATCACCTTCAATAAATTGATGACAGCTATTTCTTATTATTTGATTTTTTGTTATATCTGAATCCACATACTTTAAACACATTGTGTCTTGTAATTGGTCTCTAAAACCATATGCTCCACCAGATTGATAAAATCCTGTTCTTCCATATAATCTACTACATAAAGTTTGATATAAAAGCCATCCATTAAGCATTATATTTATTGAATCATTCGGAGTTTTTACTACCAACTTATTTGTCAAATCTTCCCAATATTTTATTACTGCATTATATTCGTGAGTACACTTATCTACTTTACTATATTTATAAGCTATATCTTTACAATTAATATCATTTTCCTCTGCTCCTATAACTAATGAGACATCTTTATAGCCCAATGCATCAATTTCAAGTTCAATATTTAATGCAATTATTCCATTACAATTTATTGAATTCACACCAGAAAACTTTTCAATTTTTATTCCATCTGGATTTGACAAATTGCCATCTCCAAAAAACTCTTTTTTACTTCCTGTATATGATTTAATTTTTTCACTAGATGAAATATACATATAGTATTGGAAGTCTTGATTTATAACATTTTTAGCAGTTATTGTATTACTATTTGTATCAAATTTTAAATTTATAAATCCATTACTTTTTATCTCATCTTCATCTAAAACAGATTTTATATAATACGTTAATTTTAATTTTCTTTTTTGTGGTAATAAGTTTTTTAAATGAATTATATTTACTTTTGCATTATCGTCTTTTGGAACAAAAGTATCTATTTCTTGATAAATATCATCACTTGAATGAATATATTTTGCATATCCTAATCCATATTTTATATAATACTCATCTTCATCTGGCATAGGACTTGACGTAACAGACCAGTTAATATTTTTTCCCTTATCTTGTAAATATATAACTTCAGATGGAGTATCTAAAACTGGGTCATTGCTCCAAGCAGTTAATCTATTCAATCTAGAATTTTTATACCAAGTATAACCCCCCATTGCCTCTGTTACAACTGTACCAAATGATTTATTTGCCATAATATGACTCCACACTAATGGCGTTTTCTTGTTTTTATTAACATTTATTATATACTCTTTTCCATCACTACTAAATCCACCATATTCATTAAAAAATTTCAATTCTTCTAAATTCATTTTATAATTTGATATATTAGCTTTTTCGTTTTTACTCTTATTATCTCTACTTTGATATTTAATATTTTTTAGTGCTTTACTATATTCATAATTATACTCATCAAGTTGATTAGATATATTCCCATAATTTCCAGATAAAATTAAATCTGCTCTAAAACTTAAAAATTCTTTATCATCATTACTTAAATTATTTAACACAAACACCTTGCCATTATTAGAATTTGATAAATTATGATTCCATATTACTTCATTTATTGCCTCCTGAATATAATTTTCATATGATTCTTTTTCTTCATTTAAAATTATTAAATCAATATTTATATTTTGATTTTTATAAAATTCATATGCTTTTACAACTGTTTCAACAATATCTATTTCTGATATTTCCTTTATTTTTACAAGTATTATTGGATTATCTCCTGATATTCCGAACTTCCATAATTCATTTGTTGGATATAACTTATTTTCATTAAATTTTACTAATTTATTTTCACATTTTAATAACACCTGTGATAAGATTCGTTGATATAAATTTACATCTTTTCCGTGTATTCCTAAATATTGAATTTTCGCTTCAATCTGTGCTTTAGATAAATTAAATGCTCTTTCAATATTTTCATTATTCATATATTTTTTTACATTTTTTACAGCATCATCTTTATTTTCAGAAACACCTATAATTAAACTCATTACGCACTCTTCATTACCTTTTAGTTCAATCGAATTTCTAAAAGCAATAATTGGATTAGTTGTATTTTCAATAGTTTTAGAAAATGGTTTTGATTCTTTTATAAGCTCTGGTATGTCAAAATTTTGTCTTCCACATAAATTCTTTCTATCTAATTCAAATTCCATTTCTCCTGTAATTGATTTATCTGAAAATAAACTAATTGCCAAATATAAATCTTCGTAGTGTTCATCTCTGGCTTTCCTTTTAGCAATTATTATTCCATCTTCTAGTTCAAATGATAAAAATAAGTTATTAAATGCTTTATGTGCATATTCTTGGCTTTTTCCTGATATTACAGGTTCAATTACACTTGATATTTCTAATATTTCATCATCATTGCCAATATTTTTAAGCTCTAATCTTCGTATTTCTACAGGCTCTTCTGGTGCAATAATTACTGACATTGTTGTTTTAATATTATCATCATTTCTAGAAAATTTTGCCTTATCTGGATAAAAACAAACATTATACTTCTCTGACTTATTTATATAACTTAAATTAGCTGGTGACCAAATATTTTTATTCTTTATATTTTTAATAAAGAAATAAATCCCTTGGTTATTATCACTTGTTCTTTTATATCTGTTAACAATTTTATTTTTATAACTACTAACACCATTTCCGTTTTTATCTATTAAAATAGAATAATCATTATTTGATATTAAATTAAATTCATTTATATCCTCATTCTTTTTATCAAAACATCTTTCAGAATAATAATCATAATCAATATATTTTATTTTTTCAACTTTTTCTTTCTTCTCTTTTGTTATAATTACATTATCTGGCATTCTTTCTTGAAGTAAAATATCTACTGCTTCAATTTCAGGATTTTCAAAAAAACGATTTTGAAAAATGTTATTCTTTACCAAATTATCTATTGATAGTAATATTAAACCTTGATGATGTGCCATATATGTTTTTACAATAGAATATTTTTTGCCTTTTTCAACTCTACTTGGAGTATAATCAATAGATTCATAAAAACCATATTTATTGTACATTCCACTTTGTTCTAAAATTTTTATATTATTTAAAACTTGTTTTGGTACATCATTAATTGCCAAAATTGTTCCATATGATGACACAACCATTTCATCTGCCAAGCCTCTTTTTAAGCCAAGCCACGGTATTCCAAATGCTTTATATTGATAATTTCCATTTAAATCCTTTAAATTAAATGCAGCTTCTGAAATTCCCCAAGTTATTCCTAATTTTTTTGCATATTCCATTTGACTCATTATCATAAATTTACACGATTCATCTAATAAACTATTTGGATATCTTTTAATATTTACTGTTGGCATTAAATACTCAAATGCAGTTCCAGACCACGATATAAGGCCCTTATATTTATTTAATATTGTTAATGTCCTACTTAAATTTTTCCAATGTTTCGCAGATATATCTTTTTTTGCAATTGCAACTAAACTTGCTTGTCTTGCTTCAGATGCAAGTAAATCATAATATGAATCAGTAAGCTTGTTTTCTTCTACATTATATCCAATTGAAAATAGCCCATTTTTTTCATCAAACAAAACTTTAAAATTTGTTTCATTAATTAAATTATCAATAGTATTTATTAAATTATTTATTCTTTCATCTTTATCTGTTTCATTTTCAAAAAACTGTTTTAATACATATAAATACCCAACAAAATTTCCACTATCCACAGAAGAAACATATCTTGGAATCAATGGTAACAAAGTTTTTATATTATACCAATTATATAAATGTCCATTCCATTTTGGTAATTTTACAATTGCATTTATCATTTTTTCTAGCAAATTAATTGTATTTTCTTTTGTTTCATATTTTAAATCATAGCTTGCAACAACACTCAATAATGCTAATCCAATATTAGTTGGTGACGTTCTATAAACAACTTTTTCTTTTCTGTTTTCTTGGTAATTATCTGGTGGTAAAAAATTGCTTTTTTCATTTAAATTATCTTTAAAATATTGCCATGTTTTTTTACCAATTTCAATAATATATTCCTGTTCTTGTTTATCTAATTCATCAAATTTTTTCTTCTGTTTAATTGGTTTACTAATATAATTCATAATAATTGGAGATAAAAGCCATAATGCACTTATCATAATATATACTAGATTACTATTTATTATTGCTCCTATCATTAAGCCAGCTCCTAATATTACATTTGGTAACATATTAGTATAATAAGCAATTAATCCCGACTTAGATAATTTTTCTGCTTCCTCTGCTGTAGTCCATTCTAGTAAATGTTTTTTAGATTTAATCATTCTGTATAAAGACTTAATTCCTGCACTAAGTGATAAATATGCTTTATCTGGAATTAAAGAAATATCTATAAAAGTTTTTATTATAATTGACCAAATTTCGCTTATTTCTTTCGAGTATTTTTTTTGATTAAATTGTCCATTTTTCTTATATAAAACTTTATTTATCGCATCTAAAATATATGGTATTATCACAGAAATAATTGCAATTGTTGTTATCCATTTGCTTTTAATGATTAAATTTAAAAATAATAAAATAACAACACAAACTTCAGAAAGGCTTCGGTTAATATTATCTAATATTTTGTATTTAGATAATATATTTAACCTTTTTTTCATAAGCCATAAAATTATTTGATAATCCCCTCTTATCCATCTGTGTAAACGTGTTTTATATGCATTATATGTTGTAGGATAACCATCCATTAAAACTACATCAGATGCTAAACCACATCTAGCATAACACCCCTCTAATAAATCGTGACTTAACACTGTATTTTCTGGTATTTCTCCATCCAAAACTTCTGAAAAAACTTTTAAATCATAAATACCTTTACCAGTAAAAATTCCTTCACCAAAATTATCATAATAAAAGTCAGAAATTGCATTTGTGTATGAATCTGTACCTCCAAGCCCTGAAAATATTTTTGTAAAAATGCTTTTTCTTGTTTCTAATAAACCAATACCAATTCGTGGTTGCATAATTCCAAAACCATCAATAACCAATGTTTTTTCCTCATTTAAAATAGGTTTATTTAAAATATGCGCCATTGCCCCAACAAGCTCTAAACCTGTATTTAAAACTAAGTTCGTATCTGAATCTAATGTTATTATATATTTAATTTTTGGTAACTGTTTTCCACTATTTTTCACCATTTCTAATGTATTTTCTGCAAAACAATTTTGTCTTTTCCCAAGCATATATTCATTAAACTGAGTAAGTAAACCTCTTTTTCTTTCCCAGCCCAAATAGCAATTTTCAGATTTATTCCATAATCTTTTTCTATATACAAAATTAAATTTAGGAAAATTTGCATCTGGATATTTTGCATTTAATTTATTGCATTCTTCAATTCCGCTCTTAATTATTTCATCATCAAAATCCTCTTTTTCTTTTTTTGAACTACTACAATCTCCTAATAAAGTAAAATAAATATTTTTGCTTTTATTTGCAATAAAAAATACCTCTAATTTTTTCATAATTTCTTTTACTTTTTCTTTGCTTTTAACAATTGTAGGAATAACGACCATTGTCGCATACTCATTAGGAATTCCTGATGAAAAATCTAACTTAGGAATTAATTTTGGTGTTACAACTTTTCCAGAAATATATTGAATTATTTTTACAAATATACTTTTTATAGGAATAATTAACAATAAAAAAGCAATTATTGCTATTGCAAAATTATTTAATTTTACATTGATATACCAACCAATAATGCACGAAATTATTACACTGAGTATCGAAACACCTTCAATATATAATTTGGCCTTTGATTTTCTATTTTTAATTTTTACTTTTTTATTTAATAAACACGAATATAGCTCTGATTTTCCATCTGAAATTAAAAAATATCCAACGTGTGATTTTTTAATATTACTTCCATCTTCCTTAAAATACTTATTTGCTAGATCAACACATTTTTGTGCAATATATAGCTCTGAAATTTTTGTTTTTTTAGATATTTTTTCAATGCTATTTCTATAATATTCCTTTGTTTTATAATCCATATTATCATATATTCCAGCTGGATCTAATTTTAATACTTCTTCAACTCCATTTATATTATCAAAAATTTCTATAAAGCTTAGTCTATTTAATACATTTATACTTGTTATTGCATTACCAATAGATATTTTTTTAGTAGCAATATCAAAATGCTCTCTATTAATACAATCCAAAATAGTACTTCCCATTTTATTAACTTGCTCTTCTAAAATTTCAACATAGCTATATGCTTTTTTGCCGTATTTTTTTAATCTATATGACATATATTCAATAAATGGATATTTTGATTCAACACTTTGCTCTATTTTTAAATTGTAATTATATGGCAACTTAAATTCCTGACTAGTTTTAAATTCAACTAATCTAGTAACAATATTTTCAACTTTACGCTTTTGCATTTGTGATAAATATATTTTTTCACAAATTAATCTAATTTTTTCAATTAAGGCTATTTGCAAAAAAGTGCTAACACTCCATAGCTCTTCCATACTCAAATTTTTTTTATTTTGATAGCTTAATAAAAATTTTTCTAAATTATCACCATTAATTTTTCCATCTGTATATGAAACAATTTCTTTAGCAAGTACATATACTCTTGCAAACCCCTTATATTGGCCATTAGCAATTCCAACAAAATTAACATATTTTTTTACAGATAAATCTCTAATTATAATTTTTGCATTTTTTTCAATTATATAAAAATTGTCTAAAATCCATTCACCTGCTGGATGGATTGGTATTTTGTTTTTTAAATCTTCTGTCAAAATATTATATATATCTAATATAAATTTTAAATTTTCTTTTAATCTAGGTATTGGGTATGTTCTTTTATCAGATTTAGATTTTAAAATTTGATCTGCAGCAAGTTTTTGTAAATAAATTTCTAATTGTTCACTATCTAAAAGAGCTCCGCCTACATCTAAAATTTTACATTTCTTCATCAAAAAATTTCCACTCCTTGTAAATATGTTTTCACATATTTTCTCCAGAAGTAGAAATTTTTATACTTTTTTTATTATTTTTACTAAAATGAAGACAATAAAAAACTTGAAGTTATCGTTTAACAGATAACTTATTTCCACATTTTTCAAAAAAATGAAATACCAAAAAGCTTAATTTAAATTATAATTTTCTATCCTCAAAATTTAATTTACTAATTGAGAAAAATATAATATAATCTAGAAAATTAATTTTGAAAGGGATGTACATTATGGCATTTGACGGTATTGTTACAAGTAATATTGTAGCAGAATTAAACACCTGCTTAATTGGAGGAAAAATTAATAAGGTTTTTGAACCAAATAAAAATGAAGTTATTTTAGGTATTTATTCTCATGGAGTTAATTATGCATTAAATTTTTCAATTTCTTCTGACTCTTATAGAATAAATTTAACAACACATGCAAAACCCAATCCTTTGAACGCTCCTGGATTTTGTATGCTTTTACGAAAGCATTTAATTGGAGCTAAAATAAAAAAAATTTATACTATAGGACTTGAAAGAATTGTATATATAGAGCTTGAATGTTTTAATGAATTAAATGATTTAGTCAATAAAAAATTAATAATAGAGCTTATGGGAAAACACAGTAACATAATTTTAACAAATGACAATAATATGATAATAGACAGTTTAAGGCACTTATCTATTGAAGAACATTCATCAAGAGATATTTTACCTGCACATGAATATTCAGCACCAGAAAATACTAAAATTGATTTTAAATCAATAAAAACTTTTGACGAATTTTATAAACTAACAAGTAATCTAACTAACTTAGACGCAGGTATTTCAAAAATTTTTATCGGAATAAGTAAATTATATATTCAAAGCATTATTGAAGAATGTAATATAGATAACGCTGTAACTACAAGCAATTTAAAAACTGTATACAAATATATTTCTGAAACAGTTGAAAATATTGGAAAAACAAATATTTCTTTAAAACCATTCAAAAAAGATTTTACAATTGCACAAGAGAAGCATGAAGATACATTACAATCCAACTTTTTTATTGACGATTTCTACACAGAAAAAGAAAACAATTCACTTTTCTTATCATATAGAAATAATATATTAAAATTAGTATTATCAACATTAACAAAAATAAAGAAAAAATTGTTAAACATTAATAGCAAACAAGCAGATTGCAAAAACATGGATACATATAAACTATATGGAGAACTACTAACAGCAAATATGTATCAATTCAAGGAATTCACTGAAAACATTGTAAAAGTTCCAAATTATTACAATAATAATGAATTAATAGATATACCTGTAGACCCAAACAAAACACCTTCGTATAATGCGAAAAACTATTTTAAGAAATATAATAAATTAAAAAACACTTTACTTGTAATAGCAGAGCAAAAAAAGGAAACAGAATCAGAACTAGACTACTTAGAAAGTATAATTTATGAATTAGATACTGCCAAAACAATTCCTGATATAGATGAAATTTATACAGAAATATCAGAAAATCCACTATTTGAAAGGTCCCACTTAAAATCTAATACAAAAGTAACAAAACAAAAACCCAAAAATAAAAAATTGGATAAAACATATACACCAATAGAATATAAAATAGAAAATTATACCTTATTAGTCGGAAAAAATAATATACAAAATGATTATTTGACAACAAAACTAGCAAAATCAACAGACATTTGGTTTCATACAAAAGAAATTCATGGAAGTCATGCAATATTACAAACACATGGCGAAACTCCGTCAATAGATGTTATAATAAGATGTGCTCAAATAGCAGCATACTATAGTAAAGCCAAACAATCATCAAACGTTCCAGTAGATTATACATTGATAAAATATGTAAAAAAGCCATCTGGAAGTAAACCTGGATTTGTAATATTTACACACAATAACACAATAAATGTGACACCAAAGGGCTAATTTTTTAAAACGACTCTAAAAAAGTAACAAAATACAATAATATTTTCCAAAAATCTTTATTTTTACACCAAAATATTGTATAATTAAATTGTTAGGTAGAAAAGGAGGTAATTTATATGTGGCAAATTTGGATTATCCTAGCTGGCATATTCATGATTTTTGAAATGATTATCCCCACTGATTTTCTTATATTTTGGGTAGGAATTGGTGCAGCACTAACATCAGTATGCAGTTTATTTACAGACAACATAACAGTGCAAATTGCATTATTCTGCATATCATCAATACTACTAATATTTTGTACAAAACCATTTGTAAGAAAATTCACAAAAGATATAGAAGATGTACATACAAATGCTTATTCCATAATAGGAAAAGAAGGCATAGTTATTTCAGACATTAATCCAATAACAGGAGAGGGACAAATAAAAGTAGAATCAGAAATTTGGTCTGCCAAAACAGAAGATTCTCAAGTAATTCCTAAAGGTACTTTAGTAACTATAACAGCAATAGACGGAGTAAAAGCTGTAGTATCAACAGCACAAAAAAACAAAGTAACTGAAAAAGAATCAGCAGTGGTTTAAACAAATAATACAGAAAAATTAAGGAGGAAAAAATATGGTTATATTTTTTATTATTTTACTTTTATTAGTTTTAATAATTGCATATAAAACAATAAAAGTTGTTAAACAATCAGAAGTATATGTTATCGAAAGATTAGGAAAATTTCACAAAGTAGCAGATGCTGGTCTTACAATTATATTTCCTTTTTTAGATCATGTTAGATCAGTAGTTAGTTTAAAACAACAAACAATGGACATTCCACCTCAAGGAGTTATCACAAAAGATAATGTTACAATTACAATTGATACAGTTGTTTTCTACAAAATTACAGACCCAGCAAGAGCTGTTTACGAAATTCAATCATTAAAAAAAGGTATTGAATATCTTGCAATTACAACAATTCGTGATATTGTCGGAAAAATGGACTTAGATGCAACATTCAGTTCTCGTGATGCTATTAACGATAAATTAAGAGCAATATTAGACGAAGCTACAGACCAATGGGGATGTAAAATAGATAGAGTTGAAATTAAAGATATTACACCACCTGCAGATATTCGTGATGCAATGGAAAAACAAATGAATGCAGAAAGAAATAAAAGGGCTTTAATCCTTCAAGCAGAAGGTGAAAGACAATCTGCAATTACATTAGCTGAAGGTAAAAAAGAAGCTGCTATATTAGAAGCTGAAGCTGATAAAGAAGCTGCTATAAGAAGAGCTGCCGGTGAAGCAGAAGCAATAAAACAAGTAGCTGACGCTAAAGCAGCAGAAATAAGAATGGTTTATGGAGCAGTTATGGAATCAAATCCTAATGACAAACTAGTTCAATTAAAATCTTTAGAAGCATTAAAAGAAATTGCAGATGGAGATGCAAACAAAGTATTTATACCATTTGATGCAACATCAGCATTAAGTAGTTTAGGTGCTATGAAAGAAGCTGTAACAGACCCCGAAAAAAAAGGAACTTTAAAAAGGGAGCTTTCTAAAAAAGAAAGAATTTTACAAAAAAGAGCCCAACAATTAAAACAAGAATCATCACAAGAAAATTAAAATAAGAAATCCAGTAACATATAGCTTACTGGATTTTTTATTTTTTTGTTTATTATAATTACTATAAATTATATTGTATATTTTCTATATATGTTACGAATATTTTCATTAGTTTAATATAAAATAAAATTTTGTTTATTTAATATCTAGTTAAATTTTCACTATTAATTTATTTGTCTTTTTCTTATATTTATCAATAAAAATACGTATTTTTTTCATTTTATTGTTTAACCTAATTGTATATTTAAACTTAAGTATTTCTGTACTTTAAAATTTAAATACTATATTTTACTGCTGAGGTGATTTTATGGCATTAGATTATTCAATAATTGGTTCAAGAATTAGAAAGGCTAGACTTGAAAAAAATATTACGCAAGAAGAGCTTGCTGAAAAGATAGATGTATCTGTTGCTTTTATTAGCAGAATTGAACGAGGAACTTCTCATGTAAATTTAAAAAGATTAAGCCAACTATGTAACATTTGGGATATAAAAGAAGGTGTAATTTTAAACGGAACAAATATAGAATCTACAAATTACCTTTCACAAGAATTTAGTGATTTATTACTTAGTTGTTCAAAGGATACACAAAAATTAATTTATGATATAGCAAAAATAATTATAGCTAATGAAAACCAAAAGAATATGTAACGTAAAAAAGAAAAATAGGATTTTATTAAATAAAATCCTATTTTCTTTTTAATATCTTTATAATAAATCCAAATACTTTTATTAATGTCTGTTTTGATACTTTTTACAATTGTTGTTTTGTTTTATTTATACCTCTCTACACTTAATTATTAATCTTTGTTTTCCGCCATTTGTACATGTAATTAAAGTAACTTCTTTTAATCCATTAGTAATTTGGCTTGTGCAGGCTACATCTTCTGGATATACAACATATCTATCATATACTTTATATTGTAATGTATTTCCAGATAAATCCGTCAATTTTATTATATCTCCGCTTTTCATTTGAGATAGCTTTCCGAACATTTTTCCACTTTTATAATTATGACCAACTATACAATAATTACCAACTGAATTAGGGCTTCCTCCCCAAAACTTGTTAATTGATATTTTTAAAAGTTCATCACTTGTATCTGAAAGAACAGGATATTCAATTCCTAAACTTGGAATACTTAATATTGATTCATATGTATAAGTACTTCCATTTGCATCAGTGTACTTTCCATCTAATACCCTTCCATTTTCATCTACCACTTCTGTATCGTCTAATGCAACTACTAATGGCTTATCACTTGTAGTTTCGTCCATTGAAATATCATTTAAAATATCTTGAGAAACCGCCTCACATGCATTTTTTTGAACTTCTGAATATATATACCATCCAGAAAAAATAAATACAAAAAGTATTGATAATACAAACTGTATTTTATACATTTTCTTTTTCTTTTTCAGTTTATTGGTAACATATAATCTATCTGTAACTAATATCTGATTCATAGGCATTTCCTTTCTAAATTTAAATTTTGTTTTTTACAATATAATTAGAAATTTCTGCAAATTGTTCTATTGATAATGTTTCACCTCTAGTATTATAATCCATTTTTAAATTGTCAAATAGCTCTTTGGCTTGCTCCTTATTTTTTAGCATTCCTGTATTTACTAAAGCATTTATAAGAGTTTTTCTTCTTTGTGTAAAACTTGCTTTTATTACTTTAAAGAAGTGTTGTTCATCTAATAATTTTACTGGATACTCTTTTCTAATTTTCAATTTAATTACTTCAGAATCAACTTCAGGCTCTGGTATAAATGAATTATTTTCTACAATTGTCACACTTTCAGATGTAGCATAATAATAAACACTATATGTAATTGCCCCAGACAATTTTTCTCCTGGAGTAGCTATTAGTCTGTCAGCTACTTCTTTTTGAACCATGACTGTGATTGTTTGTATGTCTAATTTTTCTTCTAATAATTTCATTATAATTGGTGTTGTTATATAATATGGCAAATTTGCAACTATTTTTGCATTCTTTATTTGCTCATTTTTATTAGTTTTTATTAATTTATTTAAATCTACCTTTAATACATCTTCATTTATAATTTCAAAATTGTCATATAATGAAAATCTATCATTTAATATTTCAAGCATTCTTTCGTCAAGCTCTATGGCTATTACCTTCCCAGCCTTTTCAAGTAAAAATTCTGTTAGGTTTCCAAGTCCAGGACCTATTTCTATTACTAAATCTTCTTTAGTTATTTCCGCAGATTCTACTATTTTGTCTACAACAGAGTCATTTATTAAAAAGTTCTGTCCTAAGCTTTTATTTGCTGAAATATTGTATTTTTTTAATATAAATTTTGTTTTGTTATATAAATTTTCCATAATCCCACCTTTTATACTCTTTTATTATATAATAAAAAATTATCTTTTACAATACTAAATTATTTGTTTTATATGATTTATGTAAAATTTTTTATTCTTATAAAAAAGCTCTATTAAATCAAGCCTTATAAACTTATTTTCCAAATTTTTTATGTGTATATATTTTCTTATTCCTTTAGTTATATTAGAAATTTTTCTTTTATCTACAGCCTCTGATGGTAATCCATAATTTCCATTTGCTCTTGTTTTTACTTCTATAAAAACAATTTCATTTTTGTCCTCATCGTATGCTATTATATCTATTTCCCCTCCCTTATAATAATAGTTTTTATCAATTATTTTATAATGATTTTGGCATAAATATTTACAGGTAATGCTTTCACCAATTTTTCCAAATTCGGTTTTATTCATAATACTCCTCACATATTTTAAATTTGTTAAATCCAACTGACTTTATTACTTCATCAATTTCTAAAATGGTTACCAATTCATTTACTTTGCTTATATTTATCCCTGTTTTCATAGAAATTCCTTCTGCATCTATTTCTTCATTTTTATTTATACAGTCAAATATTAATTGGCTTTCATTATCTAATAATTCTAATTGTTTAAATTTTACTATACTTTTTTGTTTATCATATTCTATTCCAAGCACTTTTAAAATATCTTGTGCATTTTTAACCATTATTGCCCCATTTTGAATTAAATTTATTGTTCCATAACTATTTTTGTTTCCAATACTATTTGGAATACAGAACACTTTTCTTTCCTGTATTTTAGCATATTTTGCTGTTATACTTGTACCACTTCTATATGCTGCTTCAATTACTAATAATCCCATAGATAATCCACTTATTATTCTATTTCTTTTTGGGAAATTTTTCATTTGAACAGGTGTATCAATTGGGTATTCTGATATTACTAACCCATCATTTTTAATTATCTGATGAAATAGCTCTTCATTTTCTTTTGGAAAAATATGTTTAAATCCACTCCCTAGTACTGCAATTGTTTTACCTCCATGTTCTAAACAAGTTTTATGTGCCACTGAATCAATTCCATTTGCCATGCCACTTACTATAACAATACCACATTCCACTAATTCTTTTGTAATACTTTTTGTTATTTTCCTACCATATTCAGAACTATTTCTTGAGCCAACAATTGAAATTGACTTTTCTTTGAATAAACCTATGTTCCCTATGGCATATAATTTTTTGGGACTAGATGGTATTTTTCTTAACATATCTGGATAGGTTGGATTACTTGGATATATTTCATAAATTCTTTTATTAATCAACATTTTTGCTCTCCTATTTCCTAATACTTTATTTTTAAATTATATCAATTTATCTGCTGTATTTTTTATCTAAGCTTCTGTATTGAATAGCTTCTAATAAATGGTTTGATTGTATATTTTCACTTTTGTCCATATCGGCAATTGTTCGTGCTACTTTTAATATTCGTGCATATGCTCTTGCACTTAAGCCTAATTTGTTGAATGCTTTTTCTAGTATTATTTTACTTTTTTCATCTAATTTGCAGTATTTTTCTATTAGTTTTGGAGTTAGCTCTGAGTTAGAATAAATTCCGCATTCTTTATATCTTTCAAGTTGAATTTTTCTTGTTTCTTCTACTCTTTTTCGTATTTGCTCTGATGTCTCTTCTTGTGTGTTTGAATTAAGATTTTTATATTTTACACTACTTACCTCTACCTGAATATCTAATCTATCTAATAGTGGTCCACTTATTTTTCCTAGATATTTATTTATCGCTTGATTTGAACAACTACATTCTTTGTCTGAACCATAATATCCGCAAGGACACGGATTCATGCTAGCTACAAGCATAAATTTTGATGGATATGTTAATGTTGCGTTAACTCTGCTGATAGTAATCTTTCCATCTTCAAGAGGACCTCGAAGTACCTCTAATGTTGATTTTTCAAATTCTGGAAGTTCATCTAAAAATAAAACACCATAATGTGCCAAACTTATTTCTCCTGGCTTTGGAATGGCACCACCTCCTACTAGAGATGTTTTGGATATTGTATGATGTGGAAATCTAAATGGTCTATTTATTATTAGTGGGCTGTTTTCACTTATGTTTCCTGCAACACTGTGAATTTTTGTTACTTCTAAAGCCTCTTCAAAACTTAGTTTTGGTAAAATTGTTGGAATTCTCCTTGCCATCATTGTTTTACCAGACCCTGGAGATCCAATTAGCATACAATTATGACCACCACTTGCAGCAACTTCTATTGCTCTTTTAATATTTTTTTGACCTTTTACTTCGGAAAAATCTAGATTATAAACTTGATTCGAATTAATTAATTCATTAGAATTGAATTTTTCTGGATTAATTTTTATAGACTTATTTAAATATGCAACAACTTGATTTAATGAGCTTACTGGTATAACATTAATTTCATCAACAATGCTAGCCTCTTTTGCATTTTCTTTTGGAACAACTATTTCTTTTATGCCTAATTTTTTCGCTTCAATACACATTGGTAATATACCGGTAATACTATGAACATTTCCATCTAAAGAAAGCTCTCCTACAAAAGCAACATTTTCGAAATCAAATTCATTAATGTTTTCTGTTGCAAGTAAAATGGCAATAGCAATTGGTAAATCAAATGCAGAGCCCACTTTTTTTATTGTAGCTGGTGCTAAATTAATTACAATTCTTCTACTTGGAAATTCGTACCCAGAATTTTTTATAGCTGTTCGAACTCGCTCTTTCGCCTCTCTTATACTAATATCTGGTAAGCCTACAATTTCCCAACAAGGTAGACCTCCAGCAACATCAACTTGAACGTCGACAATAAAACCTTCTAAACCATGAAGGGTCATACTTTTAACTATTGATAACATAAATATCTCCTTTGGAATTTTTTTAGAATTAAATTTTTTGAATAAAAATTTTTATTATAATAGCAAAATTTTTTTCTACTGTCAATAGCTTAATTTAAAATATTGAGTTTTCTTTTATTTTATCTTGATTTTTATTACCTCTTAATATACAATAAAAGTCAATAAAAATTCAAAAGAAGATGGTGATAATTTGAATAACAAAAGTTCAAAAAATAATGTAAAAAATAAATATAATAATTCTAATACAAAGGTAAAAACATCGAAATCCAAGCGACTTTTTGTATTAATGATAATAATTTTTATAGTTTTCTTTTTATTGTTATTTCGTATAGGATATTTGCAATTTATAAAAGGTTCTTACTTAAAAGAAATGGCAACTAAACAGCAATCTACAAGTAGAATAATTAGTGCAAAACGAGGTGCTATATATGATTCTACAGGAACAGCACTTGCAATAAGTGCAGATGTTGATACAATTACTGTAAATCCTGATAAATTAAAGAAAAAAGCTGATGAGGATACACAAGCTTTACGCGAAAAGGTGGCAAAAGAGCTTTCATCATTATTTGAATTAGATTATCAGGAAACATTAAACAAAGTTTCTAGTACTAATTCAGTTGAAACAATAGTATCTAAAGTTGAAAAAGATAAAGTTACAGAGCTTGAAAATTGGATGAAGGAAAATAAAATATCTTCTGGTATAAATATAGATGAAGACACAAAAAGATATTATCCATATTCTAATTTAGCCTCAAACTTAATTGGTTTTTGTGGAAACGATAATCAAGGTTTAACAGGTCTTGAATATTATTGGGATTCAACATTAGCTGGAACTGCTGGAAAAATTACGACTACTCAAGATGCTTCTCAAGATTTAATATCAAATGAGGATGCTCAATATTATGCAGCAGAAAATGGAAGTAATTTAAACTTAACTATAGATATTAATATACAAACAATAGCCGAAAAATACTTAGAGCAGGCATGTGTTACAAATAAATGTGCTGATGGTGGAAATATAATTATTATGGACCCAAATACTGGAGATATATTAGCAATGGCAACATACCCAAATTATAATTTAAATACTCCATTTGAACCAAATTCTTCACTTTCAAGTACATGGGATTCATTATCAAAAACAGCCCAAAGTGAAGCATTACAAAAAATGTGGAGAAACACAGCTGTTTCAAATACATATGAACCTGGTTCTGTTTTTAAAGTTGTTGTCGCTTCTGCAGCATTGGAAGAAAATATTGTTTCAACAGATACACCCGGAATTTTCTTTTGTTCTGGCTCACAGGAAGTTGCAGATAGAAAAATACGTTGTGCTAATGAGGCAGGACATGGATATCAATCATTACGTCAAGCATTAGAAAATTCATGTAATCCAGCATTCATACAACTTGGACAAAAAATTGGTGTAGATACTTTATATAAATATTTTAAATCTTTCGGACTATTCACAAAAACAGGAATAGCAACATCTGGAGAAGCAACAGGTATTTTCCACGATAAAGATTCTGTTGGTCCTGTTGAACTTGCAACAATTTCATTTGGTCAAAGATTTACAATAACTCCACTTCAAATGATTACAGCTGTATCTTCAATAGCAAATGATGGTGTATTAATGCAACCTCGTATAGTAAAAAGTGTTACAAATACTGATACAGGTGCTGTTACAAATCTAGACACAAAAGAAGTTAGACAGGTAATTTCAGCAGAAACTTCTAAAAAAATGTTAAGTATGATGGAATCTGTTGTTACAGATGGTGGTGGAAAATATGGTCAAGTAACTGGTTATTCTGTAGCTGGAAAAACTGGTACATCTGAAGCAACAGAAGGTTCGTCATCAGGTTATGTATCATCATTTGTTGGAGTTGCACCTGCAGATGACCCACAATTAGTTGTGTTATTAACATTATATAAACCTCAAGGAAAAGACCACTTCGGTGGGCACATTGCTGCTCCTGTTGTATCACAAATTTTATCTGAAGTATTACCATACTTAGGAATTCCATCAAAAGATGGAACTGGAAATACAACAGCAAACACAACTACATCAAACACTGCAAAAAAGGTTACTTTACATGATGTTAGAAATAAAACTGCTTCTGAAGCCAAAAGAATACTTGAAGAACAGGGCTTTAAATGTTCATTTACATGTAGTGCAAGTTCAATTATTACAGAACAAATACCAAAACAAGGAACATCTTTATCAGAAGGTGCAATAATAAAATTATATTCTGATGAAACTGTATCTAATAAATCAAAAACAACTGTACCTGATTTAAAAGGAATGACATATAGTGCGGCAAAATCTGCATTACAGGCCAAAAACTTAAATATAAATACAATAGGAACTGGAAAAGTTGTAAGCCAGGATTCTATTGCCGGAACAGAAAAACCTGAAGGAAGTGTTGTAACCGTCACATTACAAGAAGATATTGGTTCATCATCACACTAGTGCAAAAAAGCTATTTGAATAAAAAATTTCAAATAGCTTTTTTATATTTTTATACTTTTTAATAATTTTTATATCATATATTTAACTAATTATTAACAACAAAAAACTTTGTAATATTTATATAATAAAAATCGTAGAATAAAATTAATTTTCTACGATTTTTATTATAGTAATTTTAACTTTTTACGCCATTTTCAGACTGTGAAATTATTTTTTTAATTTCTTCATATATTTTCTCTTCTACATTTTGTGTTGCTTGTTTACCTGCTAATTTTCCCATTTGACTTAACTGTGCTCTGTCTTTTATCATTTCATTTATATATGAATTTAATTTTTCTTTATTAATTTCTGAATTTAATATAACCTTAGCAGCACCTAATTTTTCCATTACTCGTGCATTATCTTCTTGTCTGTTTGCGCCTACACTTGGTAATGGAATAAATATTGCAGGTTTTTGCACTATAGCAATTTCAGTTATTGTCATTGCCCCACTTCTACATACAACTAAATCACATATATTTATTAGCTCTTCCATATTATAAATATATGGTAAAATTTTAGCATTTTCTATATTTTCAATATCTAAATTATTTTCTTTTAGTTTTGCTTTTACAATATCAAATTGTTTTGGTCCAGTTGCCCATATTAATTGATAATTTTTATTATACTTATTTATTATTAAATCTGTAATTGTTTCATTAATACGTTGTGCTCCTTGACTTCCACCAAAAATTAAAATTGTTGGTAAAATATCATTTAACCCTAAATCTGCTAACATTTTTTTCTTATTTTGACTTGATATATCTAGTTTTTTTATTTTTGTTGGTGTCCCTGTAAAAATAACTTTACTTGAATCTGGTAATTTATTTTTTGCTTCTTCAAATCCAACAAAAATTCTATCTGCTTTTTTTGCAAACATTCTTACAGCTCTTCCAGGGTAAGCATTACTTTCGTGTAACACTGTTGGAATTTTTTTTGCATTTGCTGCTGCAAATACTGGCCCACAAATATATCCTCCAGTACCTATTACAATATCTGGTTTAAATTCCTCAATAAATTTTTTTACTATTTTTGTGCTTTTCATAGTTGTAATAATTTGCTTAATATTTTTTAGTGTAATTTTAGGTTGAATTCCATATGCTTCAATTGTTTTTAATTTATATCCGGCTCTTGGTACTAAATCATTTTCTAATCCTCTAGTTGTTCCAAAAAAAACAATTTCCGAATTAGGCTCTTTTTCTTTTATTTTATTTGCAATTGCTATTCCTGGATTAATATGACCTCCTGTACCAGCTGCTGAAATAATAACTTTCATAAATTTAATCCCTCTTTTCTACTTCTTAAACTTTTGAATTTGACCTTGATATATTTAATAAAATTCCTACATTTGCAAGCAATAACAATAATGCAGTTCCACCATAACTGAAAAATGGAAGTGACATACCTGTTGTTGGCACTGTTGCTGTAACAACAGAAATATTAATTATTGCCTGAACTGCAATTTGCGTTGTTATTCCAACTGCAATTAGCGAACCAAACATATCGGTTGTTCTCATTGCAATTAAAATTCCTCTCCATATGAAAATCATAAACAGTGCAACAACAATTATACATCCAACAAATCCTAGCTCTTCAGCTAATATAGAAAATATGAAATCATTATGTGGCTCTGGTATATATAAGTACTTTTGTTTACTATTTCCTAGTCCTAATCCAAACATACCTCCAGACCCAATTGCATACAAGCTTTGTACGGTTTGATATCCTGTACCTTGAGCATCTGCCCAAGGGTCAAAATAAGTTGAAATTCTGTCTAATCTAAAGCTATTAGACCCAGAAACTTGTAATAGTCCAAATACTCCAATTAAAATCGATATTGCAACTACTCCAACAACAGCAAAATGTTTTAATCTGCATCCTGCCATAAACATTATTGTAATAACCACTATGCATATTACTAAAGAAACACTAAGATGGTTTTGCACAAAAAATAGAATTCCTATAGGTGGTACTAAAAATAATAATGGTTTTATAAATCCCTTTTTAAAATCGTATAACACATCTTTATGGTCAGTTAAATATCCTGCATAAAATATAATCATACCTATTTTGGTAAGCTCTGATGGTTGAAATTGCAATCCACCTATTTTTATCCATCTTGTTGCACCTTTTACAGAATATCCCAAACCTGGAATTACAACTAATAGTAGAACTAGCCAAGAGGCAAAATATATGTACCAATAATACTTTTTATAAAATCTATAATCAACCTTAGATAAAAAAAACATTACAAAAATTCCTGCAATAGCAAAAATTAATTGTTTTTTTACGTATGTATAACTATTTCCAGTTATAGAAAGTGCTGATGGAGCACTTGCTGAAAGTACCATTATAATACCTAAACACAATAATAAAATAACTGTAATGCATAATATAAAATCAAATTGATTATTAGCAAATTTTGAAATTTTTTTCGTTTTCTTTTGCATTTGTAATCTCCTTATTAAAAAATTTTATATAACACTTATTCCAATAATACACAAAATTAATGTAATTATGCTAAATACTGAAACAACTTTACCTTCTTTCCATCCACATAATTCGAAATGATGATGTATTGGAGCCATTTTAAATATTCTTTTTCCTGTTTTTTTATAATATGCTACTTGCATCATTACAGAAACAGTTTCAATTATTGGAACTAAAGCTATTATTATCAATAATAATGGCATTTTTAAGTATAAGGCTATACCTGCAATAGCTCCACCTAATGCTAAAGACCCTGTATCTCCCATAAATACTTTAGCAGGATGAAGATTAAATATTAAAAATCCTAAACAAGCACCAATTAAAACAGTACCTGCTAATGTAACTTCTTTTATTCCTAATATAATACTAATTGATACTAGACAAGTTAAAATTATTGTTGTTACACTTGTTGATAATCCATCAATTCCATCTGTTAAGTTAACTGCATTTGTTGTACCTAATAAAACAAATATTGCAAATGGAATGTATAACCAAATTGGTAATGTTATATATTCTTTTAAAATTGGTATATAAGTTTCTGTTCCTATATTTAAATATTTTACTAAATATAAAGTATAAGCTACTGCTATTATCAACAAACCAATCATTTTATATGCTGGTTTTAAACCTTCTGTATTTTTTAAAACTAATTTTTTAAAGTCATCAACAAAACCAACTAATCCAAATCCTAATGTTACAAACACTAGTGGTATCATTCTTGTTGCAACATCTGGTTCTGTTTTCATATATTCCCAATATAAAAATCCAGAAATTAATAGCATTGTTAATGCCATTATAATTCCTCCCATTGTTGGAGTTCCTTGTTTTTGTAAATGCGATTGTGGTCCATCTGTTCTTTCAATTTGACCTACTTTTAATTTTCTTAATATTGGTATAATAATTGCTCCTAATATTACACTAACAACAAATGATAGTAATAATACTTTCAGTTGAAAATTCATTTCATTCATTCCTTTCTTCTTATCTTCTTGTTTTAATTTTTTAGAAGTTTTTTCTTAAGTTGCAAGTTAAATTGGGGATATGATGCATATTTGCTATACACTATATCTCCAATTCTTATTAAAACCTTCTATTATTTTTTTGATTTCTTTTTATCACTTTGTTTTGAATCTAATTTTTCAATTATTTCATTTACAATAATTCTTTCATCAAAGGGATGTTTTACACCATTTATTTCTTGATATGGCTCGTGACCCTTTCCAGCTAAAACTATTATATCTTTTTTATTTGCCATTTTTATTGCTGCTTCTATAGCTTGTGTTCTATCAACAATTACTTCATAATTTGCTTTTGTTTTCTTAATTCCTTCTTCTATTTGGTCAACAATTTTTTGAGGATCTTCTGTACGTGGATTATCTGATGTTATTATTGTATAATCAGCAATTCTTCCAGATATTTCACCCATAATAGGTCTTTTTCCAGAATCTCTATCTCCACCACAACCAAATACACTTATAACTCTTCCTCTTGTATAAGATTTTACAGCACTTAATATATTTTCTAAGCTTTCTGGAGAATGAGCATAATCAATCATTATTGTTAAATCTCTTGAATTGTTTACAAGCTCACTTCTTCCTGGAACTCTTACTTCTAATAAAGCATCTTTAATATTTTCTGCACTACAATTTAGCTCTTTTGCAATACTAATTGCAGCTAATGCATTATAAACACTGAATCTTCCAGGTATGCATACTTTTACTCTTTCATTTCTTGTTTCTAATTTTACTTTAAAATCTACATAAGAATTTGTTATAGTAATATCTTTTGCTAACAAATTACAATAATTATCAATTCCATATGTTGTTATATTACATTCAGGTAATAATTTGGGAACTTTTGCAACCATTAAATCATCTGCATTTGTGAATCCAACTTTACACATTTTTAATAATTTTAGTTTTGAATTAAAGTAATCTTGCATATCTGGATGCTCTTTTGGACTTATATGGTCTTCTGAAAAGTTTGTGAATACACCTATGTCAAAATCACATCCTGCAACTCTATTTAATTTTAAACTTTGTGAAGAAACTTCCATTACAACAACATCACATTCTTCTTTTGCCATCTTGTAAAATATTTTTTGTAATTTATTGCTTTCTGGAGTAGTTCTATCACTATCTTCTAATTTTTTATTTCCAATATAAGTGGCAATAGTACCTATTAAACCAACTTTATAACCCTGTTTTTCAAGAATTGCTTTTGTCATAAATGAAGTTGTAGTTTTTCCCTTTGTACCTGTTATTCCAACTAGTTTAAACTTTTTAGATGGATTTCCATAAAAATTGCAAGATGCTAAGGCTAAACCTAATCTTGTATCTGGTACAACAATTATTGTTACTTTATCTGCAATTTCTCTTAATAATTTTTTATCAACATCAGGTGTTGTCATAACAGCAACTGCACCATTTTCAATAGCTGATTTTATATAATCATTTCCATCTACATCAAAACCTTTTATAGCAACAAAAAGTCCATTTTCTTTTATTTTTCTTGAGTCACTATCTAAATTTGATATTTTTATATCTAAAGAACCTTTGGCTTTTATACCTTCAATTCCAACTAAAATCTTTTTTAATTCCATACTTAGCCTCCTATTTATAATTTGCCTATATTATATAACTAATTTTTGTTTTTGTATACGAAAAATTAAGTTTTTTTGCTTATGTTTTGACAAATTTATTTTACTATAATAGAGCTTTCTTCTAATACTTCAACTCCACTTACTGGCACTTGTTCTGTTATTATTCTTTCTTCTTCATTTTCTGTATTTTCCTCATTATATTCTAAATTCAAATTTAAATCTTTTAGTACTTTTTTTGCTTCTCCTATTGTCATTCCTTCTAGATTTGGAACTGCTACTTTATTTTTTGCATCTTCTTCTTTTTCATTATCTTTTTTCACCTCTAAATATGGTAATACTTCACCAAGAACTTGTGAAGCTATTGGTGCTGCTACACCACCTCCTTGGTGTCCTCCTTCTCCAGTTGGATTATATAAAGTTATTAATATAACAAGTTTCGGATTGGAAATTGGCGCTACTCCTACAAATGATGTTACATATTTTCCTGTATTTACCCCATCTTCTGAAGTTCCAGTCTTTCCTCCTATTGAGTAGCCCTTTACTTGAGCATTTTTTCCTGTTCCCTCAGCTACAACACTTTGCATCATACTTAAAACCTTTTCTGAAGTTTCTTTTGAAATTACAGTTTCCTTTTTTTGTGGCTCTATGTTTTTTACTTCACCAGTTTGACTATTTACAATACCTTTTACAACTCGTGGAACTACATATGTTCCACCATTTGCTATACTTGAAACTGCGGTTATCATCTGTATTGGTGTTACCTCAAATCTCTGTCCAAAAGCAATTGTTCCAAGTTCTACTGGACCGACTTTTTCCTCTGCCAAAAATATACTTCCGCCTTCGCCTTGTAAATCTATACCAGTTTTTCTTAAAAATCCAAATTTATTTAAATATGAATAATATGTTTTCACTCCTAATTTTTGACCTAAACCTATAAATACCGGATTACAAGAATTCATTAATGCTTGCCTTAGGCTCTCTGAACCGTGTGGTCTATAATATCTCCAGCATTTAATTGTTACTCCAGAAATTGTAATACTACCAGTACAGCAAAACTCTCCACTATTATCTGTATCAGTTATTTTTTCTTCTAATGATGCTGAAGATGTTATTAACTTAAATGTTGAACCAGGCTCATATGCATCAGATATAGCCTTATTTCTCCACATTTTTTGTTGTTCTGCTGTTTTTTCTTCTTTAGATAAATTATCCCAGTTTGCAGAAACTTCGCTATCCATTGGCACATATGGGTCATTTAAATTGTATGTTGGATAACCTGCCATAGCCAAAATATCACCATTATTTGGATCCATTATAACAATATTGCCACCATCTGTGCACACATTGTCGATGCAAGCTTCTTCTAAGTATTTTTCAGCAATTCCTTGTATTGTTGCATCAATACTTAAAATTAAATCATTTCCATTTATTGCTTTAACATATTCTTCTCCTTCATCATCTAAGTTACCGCCCTTTGCATCTGTTAACTTTACAATACTTCCATTTTGTCCTTTTAGCTCTGAATCATACTTGGCTTCAATTCCCATTAACCCCTGATTATCACTTCCACAAAAACCAATTATCTGTGCTGCTAGACTATTGTATGGATAATACCTTTTTGTATCCACATCTATATTTACACCAGTAGTTATATTATTTTCGTCAAGCCATATTCGAAGTTCATCTGTTTTAGATTTATCTACTTTTTTTGCAATTGTTTCTATAGAGCTTCTTTTTGAAACCTTTTTCAAAACTTTTTCGTAATCTAATTCAAATAGTTCACTTAATTTTCGTGCCACCTTTTCCTTATTTTCACTTGAAATATTTACAGGATTTACAGTAATACTTTCAACAGATGCACTTACAGCTAAAATTTTTTCGCCAGTTGCATCATAAATAGTCCCTCTTTTGGGATTAAACTCACGCTCTAATGTTTGTTGCAAATGTGCCATATGTTGTAATTTATTTCCCATTTTAAATTGAATCCAACCAATTCTAAATGCCAAACCACACATTATAATAAGAACAACAAATATCATATTTCTCATTCTTTTTTTTCTTGTTATTGCTCCTATTTTTTGAACTAATCTAAATTTTTCTTTCTTTTTCATTTTTTTCTTCATTTTTTTAATATTTCTCATAGCCCCTCCAATTAATTTAATTCTTATTAAATCATATTAAAAAGAGCAAAAAAAATGCACTTAATTTAATTAAATGCATTTTATAATTATTTAAAAAATTCTTTTACGCTTTCACAAGCTTTTTGAATTATATTTGTACTATTTGTTTGCTTATTATCACTTGTGTTAACTTCTACATATTCTTTTTTAGGTAAATTAATATAAATTTTTTGTCCATTATTTAATTTACTCATTCCTAATTTTTCTTTCGCTAGTTTTTCAATACTTGTCAAATTTAATTCATTTTCAACACTAACTTCTAGTTGTTCATTTACTTTTTGAATATCTGTTAATTGTGCTTTTAAACTTTCTTTTTCATTAAATTTTTCATTTATAATTGAATTTCTATAACTTATGGTAAATAACACAGCAAAACCAAATATTATATATGCAACAAAAGTTGCTTTTCTTTTTACTTCTTCTTTAGAAACTTTATGTCTTTTTACTTGATATTCTGTAGTAACTTTGGGTGCTTTTTTGGTTTCTATTTTAGTTTTTGTTTTTACTTTTCTTGTTGGATTATTTTGTTCATTTGGTTCATATTCTGGTTGTAACTTTTTTGGGCTTGTTTCAAATTGATATCCTTTATTATATCCTTGATAACCATACACCCTATTTGCCATAAGTTTTCACCTCTCTTCTTTCAAAAATTCTTAGTTTAGCACTTTGCGCTCTACTATTCACTTGAAGTTCTTCTTTTGTAGATATTATTGGTTTTTTATTTATCATTTTACCATATGAAGTATAATTACATACACAATATGGTAGCTCTTTTGGACATGTACATTTTCCCTCTGCATCAACATATGCTTGCTTTACAGCTCTATCTTCTAACGAGTGAAATGTTATAATGCACAATCTGCCTTTATCTTTTAACAACTTTATACAATTCATTACTGTATTATATAAAGGTTTTAATTCATCATTTACTTCTATTCTAATAGCTTGAAATGTTCTTTTTGCTGGATGACCATCTTTTTGTTTTGACTTTGGAATTGAATTTTCAATAATTTTAACTAACTCAGCTGTTGTTTCAATAGTATTCTTTTCTCGCTCTATGCAAATATTTCTAGCAATATTTTTTGAAAATCGCTCTTCACCATATTCAAAAAAAATTTTTGCCAAATCTTCTTCTGAATAATTATTAACAACGTCTTTTGCTGTTAGTTTTTGTGTCTTATCCATTCTCATATCAAGTTCATTATTTCCAATATAACTGAACCCACGTGCCTTTTCATCTAGTTGATATGAAGAAACACCTAAATCTAATAAAATTCCATCAACTTTATCTATATTTAGCTCTTGTAAAATATTGGCAATATCATCATGATTACCATGAATATATTTTACATTTGTATAATCTTTTAATTTTTCTTTGGCGGCTTTCAAAGCCTCTTCATCACGGTCAATTCCAATAAGCATTCCTTCATTTGACAAATGCTCTAAAATTACCTTGCTATGCCCTGCACCACCTAAGGTTCCATCAACATATATTCCATTTGGCTTTATATTTAAGCCATTAATACATTCTTCTAATAATACTGGTTTATGTTTAAATTCCAAATGTTCACCCTCTAATTTAATATTCATTAATAACATAACAGTTGGTATTGTAAAAAATACCAACCTGTTATGTGCCTAAATTACTTAATTTTTGTTCTTTAGTATTTAAAATTAACATTTGTATATACATATTACTTTTGTATATCTTATATTTTTCTTTAGTTAATTAAAATCTTTTGTTACATCTGCTAAGCTTTATCTTTTGTATATAATTTTTTTATCTTTTGTTTCTTCAAATTTATCTTCTGTAAATTTATATAAACTTTAAAAAAAGATTATATACCAAGCATAGTCATATTTTCAGCTATTGTGTCTGCAGAAATATTTTCATTGCTGTTATATTTTTTCCATTTATCTTTGTTCCAAATTTCTAGTCTTGTTCCGACACCTATTATTATTACTTCTTTTGTAATTTCAGCATATTCTCTTAATGTGTTAACTAATAAAAATCTTCCTTGTTTGTCTATTTCACATTCTGTTGCTCCTGATAGAAAGAACCTAACAAAATCTCTTGCATTTTTATTAGTAAGTGGAAGCTCTTTTAATTTGCTTTCAAAATTAGACCATTCGTTTTGAGAAAATACAAATAAACATCCGTCTAATCCTTTTGTTATAATGAATTTTTCTCCCATATCTGTTCGTAATTTTGCTGGCATTATTAATCTACCTTTTGCATCTAGTGAATGTTCGTATTCTCCAATTAACACTTGGCCTCACCTCACTATCTTTTTATACCACTTTTTACCACTTTCTACCACTTCAATTAAATTGTAATACAAGGATTTTTAAATTGCAACCCTTTTTTCAAAATTTTTTTAATTTTTTGTTGATTTTTCAAGGGTTTAAGAACTTTTGTTCGTTGTTATGTATATTTAGGTTAACTTATGAGTTATTGTAATGCTAAATTCTTATTCTGAATATAAAAAAATAAAACGTTGATATATCAACGTTTTATTTTTTGGAGGCGACACCCGGATTCGAACCGGGGATCAGAGTTTTGCAGACTCGTGCCTTACCACTTGGCTATATCGCCATATAAAATATTATATGTTTATAATATTTATATGTTAATTAAATTTAATATATTAAATATATATTATAAAAAATAAAATTTATTACTTTTTCGCAATAAATTTTTTGGAGCGGGAAACGGGGCTCAAACCCGCGACCTCCGCCTTGGCAAGGCGGCGCTCTATCAACTGAGCTATTCCCGCATCAACAGTGTTTTTATAATATCAAAATATATTATAAAAGTCAATACTTCTTTAATTATTTTTTTCTATATTTTTTTATTTTTTTACTTGACATTTATATATGTGTTGTGCTAATATATTAATTGTTCCACACGGAGAGGTGGTCGAGTTGGTTTATGGCACCAGTCTTGAAAATTGGCGTAGGTTAATAGCCTACCGTGGGTTCGAATCCCACCCTCTCCGCCAACGTAGCAATAAAAGACCTTGAATTTAATTCAAGGTCTTTTACTTTCAAAAAAAATCCTAACAAATATTTGTTAGGATTTTAAATTAATAATATAAAGAATTTAAAGTATTTACAGCATTTACTATGTTTTGTGTATTATTTTTTATTGCATTAACAGCTGTAACAGCTATAATTATACCAATTATACCAACTATAATTCCTATTATACTACAAACTATACCTGCTATAGCTAAACTTTTTGATTTTCCAGTTTCCTTTGACTTTTTCAATCCCAAAATAGATAATATAAGCCCTACAACACCAGTTATGCAATAAAAATTTAAGAATATTGATACTAAACCAACTACAAATCCAGCTATTGCTAAGCCATTATTTGGTTGATTTTCTAAGTTTTGTGTATTATTTTCCATATTTTCGTCCATACTTTTCCCCCCTTTTTTATTAAACTCAAACATAGTATAACATTAGTCAAAAAAAAAATCTACAAAAATATTAAATTTTTTCTTGACTGTTAAAAAAATGTATATTATAATGAACAAAGTTCAGTAACGGAGGATTACCCAAGTGGTTGAAGGGGACAGTTTGCTAAACTGTTAGGGTTCGTAAGGGCCGCGAGGGTTCAAATCCCTCATCTTCCGCCAAAAGAAACATACAAATTTTTAGTATGTTTCTTTTATTTTTGCATAAAAATTATAATTCATTATATAAAAAAAATAAAACAATAATATCCTTCTTTTATATTCAAAAAACGGATAAGCTATTTTCGCTCATCCGTTTTTAATTATATTAATTATTATCATTTTTTACACCTTGTTTATTTGTTGAAAATAATTTTGATATACAGTTTACAAAATTATTAAATGTTTTTTTAATTAACTCTCCCCATGTTGGAGTAACATTGCACAAACTTGTTACATTTTCTTGTTTGTCTGTAGTAGTTACGTTTTCTATATTTTCATTTTGATCACATTCATTTTTTTCTATTTTAAATGCATAATTTGAACCATTGTTATTATCCCATTCTCCTTTTGCATTTTTAAAACAGAAATTTAGCTTTGTATTTGGTTGAACATGAATATCAGCTTGGAATCCAAGCTCTGATTTTTGCATTTGAATATCTTGTGCATTTTCCCAATTTTCTCCGAATCCATAATGTACTGTAACATCTTCTGAACCATTTTGGAATAATTTTCCTGCGTATGTTACCTTAACATCTGTGTTTTCTATTACCTTATCTGTATTAAAAAATATATTTCTAAATAACTCCATATAAATCTCTCCTTAATTTTATCTTTTGCTACAAGAATTATATTATTAAAAAATATAATTTTCAAGTATTTTTTTACATTTTTTTTATTTTTTTGTTTTTGTGTCATTTTTTATTGTAATTTGTTGAATTTTATACTTTATAATTAGTTATATATTTTTAGCTTTTACTATTGTTTATATATTTTATCTTTGTAATATCTAATTTTTTTAAAATTTTACTTCAATTAAATATTCTTTTTGTGCTCTTTTTATTTTTAATATAATACTTTTTTTGTACATTTTTTCATATATTTTTACTTTAAAGTCCATTAATGTTCCAACTTTTTCCTCTTCAATACTTAAAATAATGTCACCAGATTTTATGCCAGCTAGCTCTGATATACTATTTTGTTCAACATTTGTAACATAAATTCCTTCTTTTAAATTTGCGTTACTATCTATTTCTGCTATAGAATACTTATCATATCCCCATATTCCCAGTTGTACTTCTTCTATTTTGTTTTCCTTTTCTAATATCTTTAATATTGGTATGACTATATCTATCGGTACAGCAAAGTTCATTGATTCTACAGATGAAATTTTTATTGTATTTATACCTATTAAGTTTCCATTTATATCTATAAGAGCCCCTCCACTACTTCCAGAATTTATTGTTGCATCTGTTTGAATTAAATTATTTAAATACATTTTCTGCCCATTTTCTTCAAATTCTAAACTTCTATTTAATCCTCCTATTATTCCTTCTGTTACGCTCCTACTAAAACTAATTGACACTGGATTACCTATTGAATATACTTTTTGTCCCAATCTTAAATTTTGGCTATTTCCTAAAACTTCACATTTTTCAAATTCATGTTTTACTTTTAATATTGCCAAATCAATTTGATTATCGGACCATATAACCTTTGCTTTAATTTTTTTATTATTATCTACATACACATAACAATTTTCATTTTTTCTCCCTACTATATGCTCATTTGTTAATATATATCCTTTTTTTGATACTACTACACCACTTCCCCATATTGTGTTACCACTTATATCATTTTTTAATATTCCTACCACATTTTCACTAGTATTTTGAATTATTTCCTCTATATTAATTTGTTCAGTTACGTTACTTTCAGTTTTGCTATCTATGTTTACCCAAATTATATATATTATAAAAATAGCTACAATAATTTCAAATATATACCTAACTTTTATTTTACTTTCTTTCTTTTTATATTTTTTTAAATAGTTCATACAATCTCCTTGTAAATTTAAAATTTATGTATAAAGAATTACACTTTTTCACTTCTATAAACATATTTTTTACATTATTCATTTTTTTATGATACTTTGATTGAAAAAATGCTTTTTTTATGGTACTTTATAATTGTAAATTTATAAAAAGGAGATTTATTATGAGAAGTAACAGACCTAACTTTAATATGAAAAAAATATTTTGTGCATTACTATTTTTATTTTTAATCGTTCTAGTAATTTCAAATATATCACACGCACCTAATAAATTTGGAATAACAAAAACTTCTAATCAACCATCATCTGAAAATTCAACTCAACAAGAAGAGCAAAAAGACACTAGTATTAGTATGGCCGTAGTTGGTGACATTATGTGCCACGGACCTAATTACAAAGATGCTTATAATGCATCAACAAAAACATATGACTTTTCAACATTTTTTCCACAAATAAAATCATATATATCAAATGCCGATATAGCTGTTGGAAACTTGGAAACAACATTTGCTGGAGGAAATAAAGCATATAGTGGATATCCAACATTCAATTCACCACCTCAACTTGCAAAAGACATTCAAGATTTGGGAATAGATGTTTTAACTACATCAAACAATCACAGTATGGATAGTGGCTACAATGGTTTAATTAATACAATTGATACATTAGATAATTTAGGAATCAGTCATACAGGAACATTTAAATCAGAAGAAGATAAAAACAAAATTCTTATTAAAGATGTTAACGGTGTAAAAATTGCATTTTTATCTTATACTTATGGAACAAATGGAATTTCAATTCCTAAAGGAAAAGAATATTGTATTAATTTAATTAACAAAGATTTAATAAAAAAACAATTGGAATCTGCAAAAGCCCAAAATCCAGATGTTATTTGTGTAAGTATGCATTGGGGAATTGAATACAAATTACAACCTAATACAGAGCAAAAAGATTTAGCTGATTATCTTTTTGAAAATGGTGCAGATATAATATTAGGAAGTCATCCTCATGTATTAGAACCTATGGAAAAAAGACCTGTTACATTAAGTGATGGTACGAAAAAAGATGGTTTTGTAATTTACTCTCTAGGTAATTTCATATCAGCTCAAAAAGATAAGTATACAAAAGATTCTATCATATTAAACTTAAAAATAACAAAACATTCCCAAGGAAATATCACCATAGATTCATATGACTACACACCAATTTATATGCAAGATAATGGTGCTAATGCTAAAAATAGATATGAGCTTGTAGATTTAGAAAAGAAAATAAAAGACTACGAAAACGGAGATAAGTCTATAACAGCAACAGCTTATAAAACTTATGTTGCTGAATTAAAAAATGTAAAAACAGCACTCGGTGAAGATAAGCAATAAAAATAATTCAATTTAGTTCGGAGCAGTTTTCACTGCTCTGTTTTTTTGTCAATGGGGACGGTTCTTCTTGACAACTTTAGGCATACATTTTTGACGTAGCTTCAAAGTTGTCAAGAAGAACCGTCCCCATTGACAACCAAGAAGAACCGTCTCCATTGACAACCCATCGCACCAAAAAAAAAGATAGTGTAAAAACACTATCTCTTTTGGTGCGCCATCGCGGGATCGAACCGCGGACCTTCTGATTAAGAGTCAGCTGCTCTACCAGCTGAGCTAATAGCGCATATGAAACTTTATTTATTATATTCTACTTGTTTGTCATTGTCAATACAATTTTTTCAATTTTTTGCTCTTTCTTTTTCTATATATTTATGATATAGTATATAGTACCTTTTGGGCAAAAATTTAATATATTATATTAATTACCAAAAATTACTCGTTTATTTTTTACAAAATTAATTGTATAATATTATTAAAAGATATGGAGGCGCGCCTATGAAATTCGAGAAACTAAACGAAAATAAAATTAGAATAATTTTAAGTAATCAAGATTTAGCAGATAAAAATATAGATTTTAATTCATTTATGTCCAATTCGGCTGAAACTCAAACTTTATTTTTAGATATGTTAGAAGAAGCTGAAGAAAAAGTTGGATTTATAACAAAGGATCACAAAATAAAAATTGAAGCTTTAGCCATGGCTGATGGCGATTTTGTAGTAACAGTAACAAGATTTGGAAAAAAAGATGAAAATGATGTTGTTATTCCAAATAAAAATAAAAAAATAAAAGTACGAAGAAAGACAAATACTTTAAATTCTGAAAATTTAGTATATGAATTTAAAGATTTTGATGATTTTTGTTTATTTTCTTCATATGTTTTAAAAATAAAAAATTACAACACTATTTCAAAAAGTGCAATATTGTATACATACAACAATAAATATTACTTAGTATTTTCAAAGTTAAATTCAAACCATCCATACATAAAAAAATTCTATACATTAATAACAGAATTTGGAACATATATACACAATTCAGATTTATTTTCATATAAATTATCTGAAAGAGGCAAAATTGTTTTAAAAAATAATGCTATAAAACTTTGTAATAAATTTTTTAAGACTGTATAATCGCCATAATAATATATTTTTTTAGAAATAATAAGCAAATAACTATATTATATAAAATATAATAATAAAAAGGATGCTAATATAAAATAAGATTTGAGTTTTTAGTCAAAACACAAATCTTATTTTTATTATATATTTATGTAATTTTATTTATATAAGTAATTTCGCGGATTTTGTGCAACACCATTTATTCTAACTTCCCAATGTAAATGCGAACCTGTTGAAATTCCTGTAGAGCCCATTGCCGAAATTACTTCTCCCTGTGAAACAGTTTGTCCTTGTGTAACATATAATTTGCTACAATGTCCATAATATGTTTGTACACCATTTCCATGAGAAATTATAACAAGATTTCCGTAACCTCCACTATTATATTGCGCATATGTAACTGTTCCTGCTGCTGCCGCTCTTATTGGTGTTCCCATTGAGTTAGCAATGTCTAAACCTTTGTGGTTGTCCCTTCTACGAACACCAAATCCTGATGTTAGCATTCCTTGAACTGGTTCAACAAATGAAATTCCTAAACTTGCTATATATGTTGAACTATTATTTGTACCTGTGTAGGCTGGTTTCACGCTCTTTTTTTCTTCATATAATGCAGATACGCACTCATCAGTATTTGTAAAACTTGCAAGCTCTGTATTATATTTTTCCATTATTTTTATATTATCTATATTATTACTATTTTTTTCTTTCAACTTATTTACAACATCTTCGGCTTCTGAATATGTTGATACAAAATATTTATCTTCACCATTTAATTGTATTGCAAAATAATTATAATATGTAACACCTGTAGATGTGATAGCTTTATATATATCATCATTATTTGTTGAAATGTTTCTTTTTAAAAAAGTTAATTCATATTTTGGCATTGAAGTAATTTGTACATATGCAATATTTGAACTATTTCCATCTCCATTTTCGATAAAGTCATTAATTTTTTCTTGTAATTTACTTTTACTATCACTATAACCAATAAAATCACCATTATATGTAACCATATATGCTGGTTTATAAAAGAATGCTAATATTCCAATTATTATAAAACAAGCAATACTTATTAAAATTACAATTCTTATTGATGATCTTAGGTGTATTATTCCTTTTTTTATAATACTTATATTTAACACTCCTTTCAATTATCACTTATTTGATTTTACTACAAAAAAATATATAAAACAAGTAAAAAAATGCACTAAACTTTAATTAAAGTTTAGTGCATAATTTTAATATGTAAATTTAATTATATTTCAAAGCTAAAATTTTGTTATTGCTTTAAAATTTAATATATTCTGTAGGGTCTACATCATTTTTAGATCCACTTGCTGTTCTAATTTCAAAATGTAAATGATGACCTGTACTGCTTCCTGGGTTTGGATCTGTTTTAGGATCTCCACCCTCAAGACCAATTACTTGACCTTGCACAACCTTGTCTCCTACTTTAACATCTATTTCAGATAAGTGTGCATAAAAACTATATATTGTTTTTCCATTTACTGTATGTTTTATTTCTATGCAATTTCCATATCCATTTTGAACTCCTGCAAATGTTACTTGACCATCTGCAATAGCCAAAACTTGTGCATGGTGTGTTCCACTTATATCAATTCCAGAATGTTTTTTTGTTTTCCCAGTTATAGGATGAACTCTGGTTCCGTAATTTGAAGTAATTGTGTACTTGCAATTTAAAGGTAATATAAATTGTTGTTCATTACTACTTGCTAAGCTTAATGTTTTAACACTATTTGGATCTACCCATTTTACTGTTTGAGATTGTTTAGAATAATTTTTCTTTAAGATATTTCTATCTAATTTATCAATTACTCCATCCTCATTTAGGTCATATATTGATTTTTCATCTTTATTTTCATCAGTAATAACTACCCCAATGTTATCATTTAATGAAACTAAATCTTCAATTTCAATTTCGCCTGATTTAACAATATCACCTGCATAAATATTTATATCATCTATAGTAACAATTTCCCCATCTTTTACTACTATATTTGTTAATCTATGCTCTAAGTAAGATGTCTTTTTAACAATTATGTCATACTCATCTGGTACTAAATCTAAAGAGAATGTTCCGTCTGGATTTATTTGAATTTCTTGAATTACCTTTCTTGGATCCTCAAGATCATCTTCTTTTCTTGTATCATTAGAGTTATATACTACAATTGTTGCAGATTGTTTACTTAAATCTTTAGCTTGAGTAATTACTTTACCTGAAATTGCAGATAATCTATGAATTTTTACAGTATATTCTTTCTTATCGCCACTTAAAGAAGTTACAATTACTTTTACTTCTTTTATGGTTTTATCAGTCATATCAATTTCTTTTATATTGCTTCCTCTTGTTTCTTTATTACCATCAACTGATACAAATGCTAATTTTTGTGTAGCGATAGCTTCTAGGTTAACTTTAGTTTCTGATGCTTTTACTTCAACTTCATATGTTCCATCATCTTTTAATGTTGCTTGTTTTTCATTTGCTTTTACTTCTTTTAAGCTAAAGTCATTATCTTCTTTGCTACCTTCTTTTACAATATACAATTTATATTCAACTTGATTTACTGCTCCGTTTTTTGCACAAATTGTTACTTCTGTAATATCTTCAGGTAATTCAACCTTTTCTTTAGTTGTTTTTGCTCTAAATTGTTTATCATTTATTTTAACTTGTGTTGTAATTGATGTAGAGCTTGCTTCTACAATACTACTTGTGTTTTCTTTATTTACTTTAGCAATATATATTCCATCATCTTGTTTTTGTACTTCTTTATTATCTACCTTAATTGTTAATTGTAAATCTTTTAAATCTTCTTCTTTGTCAACTTGTGTTAATGTTAATATATATTCCTTTTGAATATAATCATCTGCTGTATTATCTAGTTTATTAGAAGCAATTATTTTTATTTTAAGTCCATTTGCAATATCATAATTATTTAATGTATTTTCTTGTAATTCAAAATCGTTATTTGCAATTGATACATATTCAGTATCACTATATAAAATTGCTTTTATATCAACAGTCTTTGTACCTTTTACAATATCAATTGTATAATTTGTATCATCAACTTTAGTTGCCTGTCTATTATCCACAAATACAGATTTTAAATCTAATTCACTTGGCTCACGATAAATATTAACAATATATTGCTCTGTTGTTCCATCAATAGATGTTATTTTTACAATAACTTGTTTTTCTGATAGATCACCCATATTAATATTATTTGTATTTGTTCCTCTTGTTTCTTGGTTTCCATCAATACTTACTTTTGAATATGGATATTCTGATTTTGCTGTTAATTCAATTGTTGTTTCACCTTTTTTAATAAATGTTGTATATGAACCATCTTGCTCTGGTGAGATTACTCCTTCTGTTACAGCTCCTTTACCAGCAATAATTTCTTTTATGTTTGCATTATCTAAATCTTCAGTATCTTTTATAATATATACCATATATTCTTTTTCCTCTGAAGCTCCATTTTTAACTGTTACAGTTACTTCTGTTACCCCATTTTGTAAAGTAATATTTTTTTGACTTGATGGATATTCATAATCTGTTTCTCCATTATCATCTTTTATTTTTACCTTAGAAGTTTCTGATGTAATTCCAGCCCATAATGAACCATTATCTTTATCATTGCTTACAACTTTTACATAATTTCCATCTGTGTCTTGAGGAATTTCCTCATCATCTAATTTAATTGTTACTTTTAAATCTTCGACAACATCTGGCGCTTCAACTTCATTTATTATTAATTTATATTGTTTTTGTTCATCAACTTCATCATCAAACATAGCAGTAACTTTAATAGGAATTTCTTTTGATGTTATTGTGCAATTTTTATATGTATTTTCACCCTTAGTTTGACTATTATTTTGAATACTTACATATTCGTCAGACTTACTTGCAATAGCCTTTATATCTGCTAATGATGTTCCTTTTTTAACATCAATTTTAAATGTATTATCATCTACTTTAGTTGCAATTCTTCCATTTAAGTACACTTTTTCTAATCCTAAATTATTTACTTGTTTATGAATTGTTAATGTACAAGTTCTTACTGTTCCGTCCATTGCTGTTACTGTAATTGTCTTTTTAGTATCCCCTATTTCTGGTAAAATAATGTTTTCTTCAAGTTCACCTTGTTTTACATCTCCACCCATTGTTACAGTAGCTAAAATATTAGACAATACAATTCTAACATTTGCAATTTCTTGAGTTGCCTTTACAGTAACCTCATAATTTCCATTTTCATCTTCAATTATATGTTTTTTATTTACCTCTAACCATTGTATTTTAGTATCATTTGATAATCTAACAAATAAAATATTATATGTTTTTGTTACAGTTCCATCTTGTGAAGTAATTACTATTGGTACAGTAATAGTTGATTTTTCAGTATCCAATTGGATATTTGCTCTTGCTTTTTTAATTACTGAATCAGTATCACCAATTTTAATATTTGCAAATTCGTTTTCTGAAATAGCCTCTATTAATGTACTATTTTTATTCTTTTCAATTGAAATTACACAAGTAGGTACTGAATCCTTATCTTCAAATCTATCAATAATATCTACTCCATCTACATAAATATGTGATGCATTTGCATTATCAGATTTTCTTAATAATTTAATTGTATAATCTTGTGATTTTCCAGATTCTGCAGTTACAGTTACTGTTATATCTACCTCTTCTTGATTTTTAACAGAAATATTATTTATTGAAATAATTTGTTTTCCTGTTGTTTCACCAGAAGTTACGGTACTATATGGGCTATTTGCCTCAATTGAAAGACTTACTTCTTCAATATCTTTTGATAGATACTCTTTATATGTGTGAGTTTGTTCATCATAATCTGTTACAACATTATCACCGTTTTTTACAGTTTTAATAGAAACATCATCTGACACAATATTAATTTCTAATTCTTTTGTTAATACATCTGTATTTTGATCTTGTGCTTTTACATTAATACTTAAAGTAATTTTTCTGTTTCCATCTTTAAATGTCTCAGTAGATTTTGCTGGATTCTGTTGCCATTCTTTACCTTCACCAATTTGTATAGTTGAATGTTTTTCATTTGCTGTAACTTCAACTGATACATCTTGTGTTGATTTACCTTTATCATAAACAGTAGCAACATATTTTCCATCTATTTCTTCTATAACTGATCCATCAACTTTAACACTTGCAATTGTATTATCTGTTGATTTTTTAACAATGTTTATGTGATTTACAACTTTTTCGCCATTTTCGGCAGTTACAATTGCATCAACTTGAGTTATTTCATTTGCGATTTCTACTGTTTTAGCTAATAACTTAGTTTGTTTTTCACCTGCAATTTCAACTGTTGCAACATCACTATCAGTAGTTACAAGAATTGTTGCTTCAGTAACAGATCTTTCAATATATTTTGTATATGTATGTGTTTGTTCATCTATTTCATCTGCTAATGAATTATTTATTAAAATTGTACAACTTGTATCTTCAGATTTTCTTTCAATTAATATATTAAATGTATTAGTTGATTTTCCGTCTTGAGATGTTATTGTAACAACAACTGTTGTAATTTTTTCACTACTTAAATTAACATTTCTTTCACTACTTCCTTGTTCAGCATCAAAGCTTGAAATTGAAACTTTAGCATATTTATTTACAGCTTTTACATATATTTTGCTTGTAGATGCATTCATTGTAGTAATTGCATAATATCCATCATCCATTTTAATTGCATCTTTATCATCAACTCTAATAAGCTCTAAATCTGAATTAGAAGATTTATATTTTATAATTACAGAATATTCTTTAATTCTTGTAGAATCTGCAGGATCTTTTGCTTGAATTAATACTGTTGTTTCTTCTCCTGTTATATTAATTTGTTTAATATGAACATCTTTTGATTCTGCATCTCCCCATTTACTATCTGTAGATTCTTTAGTAGCAATTAATGCATCTTTATTTTTTGGTGTAATTTTTAATGCAACTTCTTTTGTTCTATTATCAATAAATGCTACATAATTTCCATCTTCAATTATACATTCTTGATCATCTACTTTTACACTATCTAATCTTAAATCAGTTACTTTTTGAATTGTTAGTAAATATTCTTTAATATCACCACTTTCAGATTTTACATATATTTTGATTTGTTTTGTCAAATCATCTACTTGAATTTCTGATTCTTGAGTGTTATTGCTTGAATATTCACCATCATCAATTTTAACTGTTGCAAATTCACTTTCAGCAATTGCTTTTAATTTAAGAATATTCATAGTATCTGGCATTTTAATTGTATATGAATTATCTGATGTTTTTACAATATCATCTTGATCTATTCCCTCAGCACTTATTGATGCCAAATTATTATCTTTTGATGCTTTAATAATTGTAATTTCATAATTTCCAATTGTTCCATCTTGAGAAATTACTTGAATTGGAACATTTGTAGTTTCCTCTGTTGTAGGAATTGTTTCAACCATTTGTTTTACTTCACTCAAGCTTCCATTAATAGAAACTTTAGCAAGTGGGTCTTTGGCAACTACTTTTATATCAACAGATTCTTGATTTTGTATTCTTAATACACCTTTATTATTTTCATCTAACTCAACTTCTTGCTCTTTTACAGCTCCATCTACTACATAAGATACTGTTATTTTTGCTCCTGTTTCATTAGATAATTTATTTACTATTAAAGTATACTCTTTACTTGTTCCATCTTCTGCTATAACTTTAATTTTTATAGTATTAGACATATCTGGTGTTGTAACATTTGATGTTTGCTCTTCAAGAGTAGGTGTTGTTCCATTAATACTTACTGATGCATAATTATTATTTGCGATTGCTTGAACATCAACAGACAATGTTAAGAATTTTTTATCAACTTTATAAACTCCTGTTTCGTCTGGTTGTAATGTTTCCCCATCTACTTTTAATATTGCTAATTTACAATCATCAGATTGATTTGTAACAACTACTGTATATGTTTGAGTTGTTCCATCTTGAGCTGTTACTTTTATTGTAACAGTTACTTCATCTGAATTTTTACTAATTGTTGCATTTGCAGTTCCTGTAACTTCAGTATTACTATCAATTTGTACTTTAGCTTTTGGATCTTCAGGTATTGCATATAATTCAAAACTTGTTGCATTTTTATTTACTCTTGCCTCATATTTATTAACTGGTACTGCATTTGCTGTTTTACCATTTACTTTTACAAGTGAAAGATTTACATTATCAGGAAGTGCATACACAATTAATTTATATGTTCTAGTTGTTCCATCTTCTGATGTTACTGGTATGCTTACAGTAATTGATCTACCTTCAAATTTAACATCTCTATATGAAGCAGATTTTTCTTGTTCATATGAATTTATTCCAACTTTACTTGAAAGCTCTTCTGCAATTGCTCCAATTGTAACTTTATCTACAATTTTATCTAAAGTATATTCATATGTATCATTCTCAGTTTTACTTAGTGTTGCTTTATTTCCATCTACAGTTACTTGTTTCAAATTATTGTTACTATTTTCTTTATAAATTTCTAATGTATATGTAGCAACATCACCATTTGTAGCTTTTATTAATATATCAACCTTTGTAGGTTCACTCTCCCCAGTTTGAACCTCTCTTGATGAAACTCCTTTTTCGTACTCTTCGTGGTTTACACTAACATCAGCTTGCTCATAATTTGCTTTTGCTATTACATCTACTTTTTCATATTTATCAGAAATACTAACTTTATAAATATTTGAACCATTTTGTTTAACAGCTTCTTTAGAAAACTCTTTGTTTCCAACTGTTATAGACATTAATGAATTATCTGCTGATGGCTTTTTAATATTTAAAGTATATTCTTTTGTTTTTGTGCTATCTTCTGGATCTATTACAGTAATTGTATATGTTGTTATACCTTCATTTGTTTCAACAGTTTGTGTTGAAATATGAACTTTAGCATCTGTATCACCAATTTTTACTAAGTCTTTATCACTAATTGTTATAGCTTCTACTATAACTGAACTTGTTTTATCTCCAATATATGCATTATAAATTTTACCTACAGGCTTAATTTCTTTACCATTTACAGTTACAGAAAATAATCCTTGAATATCTTCTGTTCCTTCTTTGTCAATAGTTAATGTATATACTTTTTCTCTTTCGTTTTCGCCTTTTCCAGCCCTTACATAAATTTTTACAATAGTTTCATCTTGGATGGTAGCTACTGTTCTTGTAGTAATTTGTACTTCTTCGCCTAAACCATTTATTTCTGCTCTAGCTTTTGAGTATATTGCCTTTGCAATAATTTCTGAAGAATCGGCATCTTTTGGAATAATAGCTTTATAATCAAATTCACTTAATTTTGTTGCTTCTTTTCCATTTACCATTATTGATTCTAATTGAGTTAAAGCATCTTGTTTATAAATTGTTAAACTATATGTTACTACATCTCCATTTTCTGCAGTTACTTGGATAGGTATGGTTTTCTTTATTACAGTTGAAATATCAACTGTTTTTGTTGATTCTTTCTTTTCTGGAATACCTGCATCTATGCTTACTGTTGCTTTACGATAATTTGCTACTGCGTGAATTACAGGTTTTGTTACTGTATCTTTTACAATAATTTCATATTCTGTAGAACTTATTGCAGTAGGAACAACATCATCAACAGTTAGCTCTGCTAAAGTTGCATCATTTGAAATTACATTGATTGTTAATATATAATCAACTAATTTACCATTGCTAACTTTAACTCTTATTTTTACTACTTTTGTTTTAGTATCTAATTGTATATCTTGAGTTAATGTTCCTTCTGAATATGTTGTACCTTCATCAATACTAATTTGATCTGTACTATCTTTTGTTTTTATTATTAGTGTTCCTGTTCCATCTGCATTTTTTTCTACTGATACTTCATATTTATTTTCACCAGATATTTTTGCTTCTTTACCATTTACACTAATAGAATCAATTCTTTGTTCATCTAATGGTTGAACAACTCTTAATGCTGTTGCAGTTACACCTGTTGCTTTATCTTTTGCAGTAATTGTTGCAGTACCCATATCTTGTGATACAAGAACACCATTGTTAACTACTACAACATCTGTATTGCTTGAACTCCATTCATAATCAGTTAATTTTCTTTCATTATGATTAAATACATTAAATACATTTGCTTGTATTGAAACAGTTTCTTCTTCTGGTTGTTTCATAGTTCTAGCATCAGGAACAATTTCAAATTTTCTATCTCCAACTAATGTAAATTGTAAACTATCGTCATATGTACTATTTCCTAGTTGTCCATATTCATTTGATCCTGCACCATACATAAATCCTTCTGTATCGATTATATAGTTATTCTTATATCCTGCACCAATATTAAAATATGTTTTTCCTTCAATCATATTTACTTTTTGTAAAGAAACTTTATCACTCGTTGTGCCTATTCCAGCTTGACCATTTTTATTGTCACCAAAAGTATATGTATTTAAATCTTTATCTAATAACACTATATTTTCATTTGTTGCAGAAATATCAACTATGTTACTGCTAGCTACATTTTCTAGCACTATATTTTGCTCTTTAGCATATTTATTTGTTTTTGCAACACTGCCATCTGCTTTTAATATTACAAATCCACTTTGTAAACATTCTACTTTAACAGCATTGTTTATTGAACTTACTTTTTCTGGCTCTGATATATATGTATTAAGTGCTGGTAAAATCTTTTGACCAAATTCATCATAATTATATTTAAATGGTTCAATTTGCTCTTTACTATTATCACCAAATACATACACAGCACCGGTTGAATCAACTATTGCACTTAAGTTTCCTCCAGCAGATACACCAACAATTTGATTCCCTATACTATTAATTTTTTCTGGCACACTTACTGTTTGTGTATTTCCATTACCTAATTGTCCACTAGAATTTAAGCCCCAAGTATACACATTTCCTAAACTATCTAATGCTATAGCGTGATTATCACCTGCTGAAATTGCCACTATATTTGTTAATGATTGTACTTGTACTGGTTTTCTTGCAGAAACTCTATTACCTTGTCCTAATACACCATAAGTATTATCTCCCCAAGCCCATACAGTTCCATCTGCTCTTAAAGCTAATGTAAATTTCTTTCCTGCATCAACTTGTTTATATGTTGCTAAAATATTGGTTTGACTTGGTATATTTATTGGTATTAATTTATCATTACCTAATTGTCCATCAGAATTATATCCAAATCCCCAAATACTACCATCGCCTTTTAATACTGCTGCATATCCATCTCCGCCGGCAATTTGTGGTACATATGTTGCATCTTTTTCAATAACTCTTACAATTACAATATTTTGTTTTTTTGTGCTATTTTCAGTTACTTTAACCCAAGTTGTTCCTGTTTTTACACCTGTTACAACACCTTTTTCATCAACAGTTGCAATTTCGTTATTAATGCTTTCAAATTTGAAATTGCTTTCTTCTTCATCATCTTTAAATACATTAAAGCTATATTTTGGTGTAATTTGTATTTGTTTAGTTCCATCTACATTAACACTTATTTCTGGCTCTTCTATATATGTTGAGTCATTACCAACCTTAACAGGTATTCTGCTATTTGTTTTTGTTTTAACTACTGTTGTTCCGTGATAATAATCTCCCCAACCATATACATCACCATCATATTTAATAGCTACATTATATGTATTTCCACAAGATATTGACATCATATCATCTACTTTTGTAATTTCTGTAAATAATAATTTATCATCTTTAATTCCAAGTCCTAATTGTCCATTACTATTTGAACCTGTTGAATATAACATTCTATTTACACCAAGTACTATTGTTTGATTTTTACCTGCTGAAATATCCATAATATTTGATACACTTGTTTTTGTAGGAATTTTTACATTTTGTTTTGTTCCAAGACCTAACTGACCTTGTTCATTATATCCAAATGTATATACATCTCCAGTTGTGCTTAATAATACACTATGGTTATCTCCTGCAGATATTTTACCAATTGTTACTGGTACTTCTATTTGAGTAAATGTATTAGACTTTCCTTCTTCTTTTCCAGTTTGACCATAAACATTTAAACCAGAAGTCAAAACTTTTCCATTTGTTGTTAATAATATAGAATGATTTTTACCTAATGAAATATCTAATATATCACTTACATAATTTAGTAAAGTAGGTGTTTTTACTGTATTGTATGTTCCTGTACCTAGTTCACCATTTTCGTTTAATCCCCATACATATACATATCCATCTGTAGTTAATATCATACTTTGATCATTATTTGCAGTAATTTTCTTAACATTACTAATTCCTAAATTTACTGGTTTACTTGCTGTTCTTCCTAATGAATTATTTGAGTTTACACCCCAACCCCAAACATTTCCATCAGTATCTAATGCTAAGTTATGAGTATTACCTACTGCTATTTGTTTAATTATTGTTCCTTCTGGGAACTTAACTTGAACAGGTCTATCACTACTTGTTGTAGTTCCATTACCTAATTCATAACTTGAATTTACACCATAGCTCCATACTGTTCCATTAGCTTTTAAAACAACTGTATGTGACATACAAGTTTTAGCCATTGGTTCAATATCTACGCCATCTGGTAAAACTGTAACATTTGCAATACTTGTTGAATCTGATCCAACTTTATTTACAATAGCTGTTGTTTTTCCTTCTTTTGCACCTGTTACAAGTCCACTATTAGAAATAGTTGCAATTTGGCTATTTCCAATACTATAGTTCATTTCACCTTTTTCTTGAACTTCTTTTAAAACATTAAATGTTTTATTTGTTACAACAATTTGGTAAGTTTCGCCTTTATGTAATACTATGTCATATTCGTTAAGTCCAGCTTCTTGAGCACCAACTAATACTGGTACTGATGAATTAACATATAATTTATTTCCTAAATTACCGTATGTTCCTAACCCCCAAGTATAAACATATCCTTGTTCATCAATAATTGCACCACTATTTGGTCCTGCATCACCAAATATTGCTTTATTTGTTTGATCGTTTTTCTTTGGATATACTCTATAGTTTTCTTGATCTGTTGCTAATTTATAATTTTCGTTACTTCCCCAAGTATAAGTATCTCCATTTTTCATTATAGCCATTGAAAATTCTGTTCCAGCTTTTAATTCTTTAATATCAGTTAATGTTTGCACACCAGTGCTATTTTGAATCATAACTGGGTCTGATTTTGCAGTTGTTGTTCCATCACCTAATTGACCTTTATTATTTGCACCAATACTATATCCTTTTCCAACTTTTGTTAAGAATAATGCGTGATTTGAGCTTTCAGAAACTCTTATAATATTAGCTAATTGTAATTTTATTTCTTGAGTATCAACTTTAAATACTTCTCCAGATTGGTTTACTGCATAATTTGGTGAAATATCAATAATATTTTTCAAATTAGCAAATTTAACTGCTGAGCTTCCACATCTGTATCCCCATACCCATACATTACCATCTTCATCTAATGCTACTGTACGGTAAGTTCCTGCTGATACTTTTACAATTTTTGTTAAAGGTGCTCCATCTTGTCTTATTACTTGTACTGGACTTGTTCTACTAGAGCTTGTTCCATCTCCCAATTGACCATATCCATTGTAACCCCAAGACCAAACTGTTCCGTCTTTTTTAACAACTACTGTATCATAATAACCGACTGAAACATCTATTGCATTTTCAATTTCCATTACTTTTATTGGATATGTTTTACTTACATTATCTCCAATACCTAATTGACCATCAGAATTATTTCCCCAAGTCCAAACTGTTCCATCTGCTTTTAATGCTGCAGAATGTGTATCACCAATTTCAACTTTTGGAACTGTTGTTTTTTCAGTTGGTACTACTTGAACAAATATTGCTGTTGATTTATGTGTAATTGTATGAGTTGCAATAATTTCTACTGTTCCCATTTGTTTAGCATTTATTGTTCCATCAGAATCTACTGTTGCAATATCATTATTTAAAGATTCATATGTAATATTTCCACTATCAACTGTATCTTTAATTAAATTAAACTTATTATCTAGTGATGCTTTAATATTTTTAGATTTTCCTTCTTCTATTGCTACTCTATTTTCGCTTACATGTACATATGTATCTCCAATTGCACCAAACTCATTTGATTGTGTATATGTTCCATTTCCAAGCTCTCCATAAGCATTATATCCAGATGTATACACAAAACCGCTTGTGTCAGAAGCAATACTGTGGTAAGCATTAGAATCTACAAATTTAGTTTTATCCATATTTTTAGCTTTAGTTGCTATTGTATTATATGACTTATATTCGCCTGTTCCTAATTGTCCATATCCACTATATCCAGAAACATATAATGAGCCACCTTTAGATACCATTTGTAAGTTATCATTTCCAGCTTTTATTTCAACAATATCTTTTAGTATTTCATATTCAGGTTCTTCTTCTGTATTTTCACTATTCTTTTGTACTTTTACAGGTACTGGTTCATCTACATTTGATCTATTTCCTTGAGATAATTGACCATATCCATTATATCCCCATACCCATACTTGACCTTTTGTATCTAATGCAGAATAATAATTATCTCCAGAAGCTATTTCTACAATATTTTGTAATCCAGCTATTCTACCTGGATTTTCAGATAAATACCAAACACTTCCGTCTTCTGCTAATATTAATTTTCCGTGTATATCTACAGCTTTGCTATAGAAATTAATTTTGGCTGGAACCTTAGAATATTTATAACCCCATACATAAATTTCACCTTGTTCACTAATTGCCATACTTGTATTTCCATAAGCATATACTTTTGCAATATGATCTAATCCTTCAATTCTTGTTGGAATTGCTTTTGATTCATTTGTGTTATCTCCTAATTGACCATATCCATTATATCCCCAAGAATATACATATCCATCACTATCAACAGCTAAATTATAATAATATCCTGCTGCTATATCTTTAATATTATCTAAGTTAACCTCAATTTGTGTTGTTGTTATTTGTGTAGAGCCTTCATCTGTTTGCTCTTGTTTAACTTCTGTATACACTCCTGTTTTAATTTGTGTTGGTTCATCTGTCTTAATAGAATTAATTTGACCATTTCCCATTTCGCCTTGAGAATTATCTCCCCAACTCCAAATTGTTCCATCTTGTTTTAATGCTAATGAATGAATATTACCTGCTTCAACTTTTTCTCTAACTTTTTTATCTTCTGCAATTACATTTATAACAACTCTTGCTTCATCATCTGAATTTTTACATTTTAATGTTATATATGCTCTTCCTGTATTTTTTGCCACAACCTTACCAGTTGTTTTATCAACAGTTGCAATATTATTATCAGATGATTCATATTCAAAGCCATTATTTTCAACAACATCAAATAATAAGTTAAATCCATAAACTGTTTCTGGGTTTATTTGATATTCTGGATTTGATAATTTTAATGTAACTTCTCTTTCTTGTAATTTAATATATTGTGTTGAAATACATTCAATTTTATTTTTAGAAGTTGTTGAACCATCTCCTAATTCACCATATCCATTATATCCAATTGACCATACAGTACCATCGTTTTTAGCAAGCTCTGTATTATAAATTCCTCCAGATACAATCATTGCATCTGTAAAATCATTTCCATCTTTATCTTTCATAAATACAGGTACTGATTTAGTTGATGTATCTCCTGATGCTAATTGTGAATAATTATTCATTCCCCAAGCAACAACTTTTTCTTCAGAAGTAATTGCATATCCTGAATAATATCCAGTTCCTATAGCTGTTACATTATCTAAAGCTCCATCTGGTCCTTGTAATTGTTGAGGTATTGCTCCACCAACATTTGTTAAAGCATTATTTGCATTATTACCAAATCCCCATACAGTTCCATCTAATAATAATACAATTGTGCTATTTATTGGGCTAGCTGAAACATCAGCTACATTTTCAAGAGCATCTATTTTAACAAATGATGTTTTATTACCAGTTGTTCCATCTCCTAAATTTCCATATCCATTATATCCTGCTGACCACAATTTATTATTATTATCAATTGCAAATGTAGAAACATTTCCAGCTTTAATTTTAATAATTCCTTGTAAGCTATCAACTTTAACAGGTAATGCTCTATAATTTCCATCACCTAGACCAAGTTGTCCATATCCATTATATCCCCAAGTATACACATTTCCGTCTTTATCTAATGCTACAGAATATGAATTACCTGCTGCTACAGATATAATATTTTCCAATACGCCTTCTCCATCTGGTGATTTTACTTGTACTTTTTCAGTGCTTACTCCTCCAGTTGTACCATTTCCTAATTGGCCATAATTATTGTAACCCCAAGTCCATACGTGTCCGTCTTTATCTACAGCCACTGTATGTTCATTACCAAGAGCTATTTGCATTATTCCATTTATTCCTGTATATGTTGGTAATATTTTATTTGAAGTATCACCAGTTCCTAGTTGACCATAGCCATTATAACCATAACTCCAAACTTCCCCATTAGCTTTTAAAGTTACTGTTGCATAATTGCTACTTTCAATTTGTGGGAATGTAATATCTTCTTCACCTAATACATATACATCTGCTGAAGTTGTTTGTCCTGAAATTTTATCTGTTACAGATATTTGTGTTTTACCTTTTTTAACAGATGTTATTTTACCTGTTGATTCTTCTACTGTTGCTATTGATTTATTTCTACTTGTAAATGTAAGCTCTGAATTATCTACACTATTATATAATAGGTTAAATCCTTGAGACATATTAACTTTTGCATTTTTGCTATTTCCAATTCCTTTTATTCTTATTGGTGTTTCTTCGAATAATAAAATTGGTTTACTAATACATACAAATTCATTTTTATTTGTTACAGAACTATCACCTAATTGTCCATAACTATTTTTACCTATAGACCATACTTTTCCATCTGCTCTTGCCAATACTGTTGTACCTTCACCAGCTGATGCACAAATTATTTCATCTATTCCATCTTTATCTACACCGTAATGTAGTTTTACAGGTAATAAGTTATTTTCAGTATTTCCATTTGCAGATTGACCATAACCGTTATACCCCCAAGTAACGGCTGTTCCGTCATTCTTTATTGCAATTGCATAATTATTTCCTGCTTCAATAGATTTAACATCTGTTAAATATTTAGGATCTTCAGTTGTTGTGGCATTATCACCTTCGCCTGTTGTTATTGTATCAATATGATCTATAACTTTTTCAAATTTATATCTAGTTGTTTTTGTGTTATTTCCTAAATTTCCATAACCATTATATCCACTAGATAAAACATTTCCATTTTTATCTACTGCTATAATTGTATTATTTTCAACTGCAACATCAACAATATTGCTTAATGATAACACTGCTCTTGGAAGATATACATTTGATGTTGTTTCATTTCCAAGTTGTCCATATCCATTATATCCCCACGCATATAGGTTTCCATCACCATCAATAGCTGTTGAAGTTTGATTTTTAGTTGCAATTTTTATTATATTTTTTAATCTAATTTTGCTTGGAACTGAGTTACTTGTTGAAGTTCCATTTCCAAGTTGTCCATTTCCGTTATATCCCCAAGTATAAACAGATCCATCTTCTGTTACAGCCATAGAATGATAACTACCCGCAGAAATTTTAGTTACATTTTCTAATGTTGTAATTTCTTCTGGTACAAGTGTGTTTCCATTTCTACCTAATTGACCATAACTATTTGAACCAAATGAATATACTTTTCCATCTTTTGTTAATAGTAATACGTGATTACTTCCGGCAGATATATCAACTACATTATTTATATTTAATTGAGTAGGTTTATATCTATTAGAATTATCACCTAGTCCTAATTGACCATAGTAATTATATCCCCAAGACCATACTGTACCGTCAGCTTTTAATGCTATTGTAAAGTCTTGACCACTAACAATTTTTGGTATTGTTATATCATTTTTTCTTAATACTTCTACATCTACTAATACTGTATTAGGTAATTTATTTGTTGTTACTTCAATTTGTGTTTTTCCATAAGATTTTCCTGTAACAACACCAGTATCACTTACTGTTGCTATTTTTGTATCTCTTGATTTAAATTTAACAACTTCATCAGTTACTGTATCAAATAATAAATTAAATCCTAAATCAGTATTTGCATCTATTTTTTTAGTTATATTATTAGTATCTAAGTTTAATACTATTTTTGAATTATTTACTTTTAAACTTGCTTCAGAAATACTTGTTGGCTCTGTTGTTGTACTTGTAGAATCATCACCCATCTCACCATTGCCATTATATCCAACTGTATATACTAAACCTAAGTCATCTGCAATTGCTGATGTTTGATATGATATATTTTTAGTACTTGCCATTGTTATTATGTTTTTATCTTCTTGTACTTTAATTAATGTATTTCTATTTGTAGCATTTTTAGTAAATAATTGTCCATAATTATTATATCCAGTAACATAAATTCCTGCTGTTTTTGTTGTATTTTCTTCAGAATCTGTTATGCTACTTGGTTTTACAGAAACAATACTTGAATATCCATTTGCCTCCACATTTTTGATGTTTTTAACAACTTCACCAGAATCGTCAATCATTTTTGTTGGTAAGTATTTTGATCTATTATTTCCTATTCCTAATTGACCATATCCATTATATCCAACTGCATATGCAATTCCATCTTCTGATAAAGCTAATGTATGAATAGTTCCAGCTGATACTTTTTTAATATTTTTAAGAACTCCTGTACCCTCTTCATTTTTCATCTTTTGTGGTAAATAGTAATTATTTGTATTGTTTAAACCAAATTGGCCATTTTCATTGTATCCAACGCTCCATACTGTTCCATCAGCATCTAACATTGTTACATAATTTTGACCTGCTGATATTTGTATAATATTTGATACTTTTTGCATTTTTACTGGTACATATGCTGTACTTGAACTATTATTTCCAAGTTGACCATAATAATTATATCCCCAACCATATACATTTCCATTTTCTGTTAATGCATATGATGTGTAATAATTTGCAGAAACCGCAACTACTTTTTCTGGAATACCTTCTACTTTAATAAAATCTACTTGATTATCTGTAGTACCATCTCCAAGTTGACCATATCCATTGTATCCTGTAGTCCATACTGTTCCATCAGATTTTAATACAACTGTATGATATGCACCTGCTGCTACATCTATTGCATATATTTTTTGATTTTCATCTTTTGAATCAAATATGCTTGTTTTTGTTGGTTTTAATCTATTTATTTTATCTGACATACCTAGTTGTCCATATCCATTATATCCCCAAGTCCAAACTTCACCATTTGATTTTAGTGCTACAAAATAATTCCATCCACCTACTATTTTAGCTTGAGTACGTCCTTGTTCCCCATTAACTTGAACTTTAACTCTTGCATAGCAATCATTTTGTTTGTTGTATACTTTAATAAATGTACTTCCATTTCCAGTTGCTGTTACTGTACCATCATCGGCTACTGTTGCTATATCTTCATCTAATGATTTAAATTCACAACTTCCCTGATCTATTGTTTCATATAATAAGTTAAATCCTGCTGATACTGAATATGTTATTTTTTCTCCAGTATCACCTGCTTTTTTGTAATTAATAGTATTTGGTATTACTTTTAGTTTAACTTGACTTATACATACTGGTGTTATTGTATTTTCGGTTGTTCCATTTCCTACTTCACCGTACTCATTATATCCTACTGTATATACCATTCCGTTTATATCTGCTATTGCACCTGTTTGATAACTGCTACTTGAATATCTACGTCTTGTTGCTCCTACTGTTATTATATCTTTATCTGTTTCTACTGGTGTTGCATATAATTTATAATTTGCATCTTGCGTAAATAAGTGTCCATATGTGTTCCATCCACATACATACATTCCTTGGTTTTCTCCATCTGCTGTTTTTTGTCTTGTTATGTATGTTGAATCTCCTCCTGCCACTATATGTTTTGCATTTGTTATTGGTCTTACTTCTGTTGTTGTTCCATCATCTGTTTCTATTGTTGCCTTTTCTCGTACTTGTACTATTCTAGTTCTTGATCTATCTGTTCCATCACCTAATGCTCCGTTGCTATTTAATCCTGTTGACCATACTGTATTATCTTCTTTTATTATTACTGTATGATATCTTCCTGCTGCTACTTCCCTTACTCCATACAAAATGCTTCCATCTGTATTTTGCATTTGTATTGGTAATGAATAATTTGATGAATTTCCTATTCCAAATTGTCCATAATCATTACATCCTACACTCCATACACTTCCATCTGCATCTAACATTGCAACATGTCCTTCTCCTGCTGATATTTGTATTATGTTTGACACCTTTTGCATTTTTACTGGATAATATCTATTTCCTCCTGCATTTATTCCAATTTCTCCATAT
>ERZ833515.36-NODE-36-length-122512-cov-15.060968_pt1 | contig 122512 bp, 138 predicted proteins | sample MGYA00519949_ERZ833515 | MGnify/ENA primary metagenome ERZ833515 (study PRJEB31850, sample SAMEA3708741) | human gut metagenome | biome: human gut; feature: human-associated habitat; material: faeces | place: China | collected 2014 ...
CCGTCCTTCTTGCAGAGCTTCTGTCCTAAGGTTGCGGCACCGGCAGGGCAAACCTCAACACAACGTCCGCAGGCAACACAGTTATCCTTTACAACATGTGCTACATAAGCAGAACGTGACATATTCGGTGTGTTAAATAACTGTGATGTACGCAGTGCATAACATACATTGACATTACAGTTACAGATAGCAAAGATCTTTTCCTCGCCGTCGATATTGGTGATCTGATGAACAAAACCATTGTCCTCAGCCTTCTTTAAGATCTCTAATACTTCTTCTTTGGTGATATAGCGGCCACCCTTGTTTGTCTCAACAACGTAGTCAGCCATATCGCCGATTGCGATACACCAGCCTTCCGGATCATCCGCACAGCCTTCTTCAAAAGTCTTGCGGGACTTTCTACAAGAACATGGGCTGGCTGCATATTTTCCTTCGTACTTGTCCAGCCAGTAGGAGATATGCTCCAATGAAGAAGAATTGTTCTCCATGCTGATAGCATCCTCTACCGGGATAACGTGCATACCAACGCCTGCGCCGCCTTGTGGTACCATCTGGGTCAGCCCCTCCAATGGGATACGGCTCATACGCTCGAAGAATGGTCCTACTTCCGGATGTCTCTCCAAAAGGTCTGCATTCATGTTGCCGAACTCAGCAGAACCCGGTACATACATAGGAAGTACCCACTGCTTCTCATGCTGTGGATTCTCATAATTCCACTCGATCACACCGTTATAAGACATTTCTTCCAACTGCTTCAAGAGTTCTTCCTCAGAATATTCCGGGCAAAGAGCCTTCATATCAGCAAGTGTTCTTGGATGACGCTTCTCCATCTTGATACCGATCTCGCACTGCTCATCTGTAACAAGATTGTAAAGTCCCCAGTACTCCGGGCTTTCTGCTGTGATATCTTCCTTGCCAAGTTGTACCTTTGCACGGTCGGTAACAGCCTTTGCAAACTTTGCAAGTGGCTCACGGAACGGCTTATTCTTTAACTCTTCGATACAATATCCCGCTCTCGGATCCTTTTTGTTACGATCCTCATCCAATGAATACGGTGTCATCAGATACTTTTCGTCCTTACTTCTTTCCATACTTTCCTCCACATTTCTCTTCTTATGCTTATTAATTATTTTGCCAGTCTGCTACTTCCTTGCGAAGCCAGTCACACCAGGCATCAAATCCCTCTCCGGTCTTTGCGGAAACAAAGATCACCTGAGCATTTGGATTTAATTTCTTTATACGCTCCTCTACTGCTTCCTTTGAAAAATCATCAAATACGCTAAGTGTATCGCACTTGTTGATCAGTACCACATCACAGATAGAAAACATAAGCGGGTACTTCAAAGGCTTATCGTCCCCCTCAGGAACCGATAAGATCATAGCATTCTTGACACTACCGGTATCAAACTCTGCCGGGCAGACCAGATTGCCGACATTTTCCAGAACGACCAGATCCAGATCATCGGTACCAAATTCATGGATGCCCTGTCTGGTCATGTCTGCGTCCAGATGACACATACCACCGGTATGGATCTGGATGGCTCTTGCACCTGTCTCTGCGATGGTTGCTGCGTCAACATCAGAATCAATATCTGCTTCCATGACACCGATGCGCATTTCATCCTTCAAACGGGAAATAGTCTGACGAAGTGTGGTCGTCTTGCCTGCTCCCGGTGAAGACATCAGGTTCAAAAGAAAAGTCTTTTGCTCTTTCAATTCATCACGAAGTCTGGCAGCATCTGCATCATTGTCCTCAAAGATACTGCGCTTTACTTCGATGACCTTGTAATCTTGCATTTATTCTCCTCCTCATAAATTTATCACACACCCCACTCACCAAAGCCCCTGCTTCGTTAATTTTTTGACAAAACAAAGTCCAAAAGAGACGTGTATATCTACATTTATGGTAACGTAAAAATCGGCACATTTCAACAGAATTTCTCCCATTCAAATGCGCCGATTGTGTTCTTATTTGCGTACAAGTCCTCACTGTTTTTCGCCTTGAGGAATAATGCCCCAGCCCTGATTTTTTGGGGTCTCGCATTTTCCTATAAACCGATAGGAATTCTTGTCATCAGATGGCTTCCAGTGCCTGTGCCAGATCTGCGATCAGATCACGTTTGTCTTCGATACCGCAACTGATACGGATCAGTTCTGCAGGAACACCTGCCTCTTTCAACTGCTCATCATTCATCTGACGATGTGTGCTGGATGCAGGATTAAGGCAACAGGTTCTGGCATCTGCCACATGGGTCTCAATGGCTGCGATCTTTAAATGCTTCATAAAGGTGCTTGCCGCATCCCTTCCGCCGACCAGACCAAAGGAGACAACGCCGCAGGAGCCGTTTGGCAGGTACTTTTCTGCCAGCGCATGATACTTATCCCCCGGAAGTCCGCAGTAATTGACATAAGCAACCTTTGGATGATTTTCCAAAAATTCTGCCACAGCCTGTCCATTTTCACAATGTTTTGCCATACGCACATGCAGACTCTCCAAGCCCAGATTTAAGATAAAGGCATTCTGCGGGCTCTGGATCGATCCCAGATCACGCATCAGTTGTGTCGTACACTTGGTGATAAATGCACCGCCATTACCAAAACGCTCCACATAGGTCACACCGTGATAACTCTCATCCGGCGTGCAAAGTCCCGGATACTTATCCGCATACTTCATCCAATCAAAGTTGCCACTGTCAACAATGGCGCCACCAACACCGGCGCCATGTCCGTCCATATACTTGGTCGTAGAATGGGTCACAATGTCTGCACCCCATGCAAACGGACGGCAGTTGATCGGTGTCGCAAAAGTATTGTCCACGATCAGCGGTACCCCATTTGCATGAGCAACCCGCGCAAACTTCTCAATATCCAGAACCGTCAGTGCCGGGTTGGCGATCGTCTCACCAAACATTGCCTTGGTGTTTGGCTGAAAAGCTGCCATGAGTTCTTCTTCCGATGCATCCGGGTCTACAAAGGTCACGTCAATTCCCATGCGCTTCATCGTCACCGAGATCAGATTGTAAGTTCCGCCATAGATACTGGTCGAAGATACAATGTGATCCCCTGCTCCGCAGATATTAAAGAGGGCAAAGAAATTGGCTGCCTGTCCGCTGCTGGTAAGCATTGCCGCTGTACCGCCCTCCAACTGGGCGATCTTTGCCGCCACATAGTCATTGGTCGGATTCTGCAATCTCGTGTAAAAATAGCCTTCTGCCTCAAGGTCGAATAATTTTCCCATATCCTCACTCGTATCGTATTTAAAGGTTGTACTCTGAATGATCGGGATCTGACGTGGTTCGCCGTTGCCCGGTGTGTAACCTCCCTGCACACAAATCGTATTTTGTTCCATAGTCTCCTCCTTATCTGTGCTATCTTGATCACCGCAATGTTTGACGGTGTTTTTACCATCTTTTCCTATTTTATACTAGGATTTGGTTCATAGCAAGACAAGACTCCTGTTTTCCTTACAATTTTTGTTGCCCTACACCACGTAATTTTTCCAAACGACCTATAAACCCGAAGTTAGCGATTTTTTGCAGCAGCGGCATCGGGATATGCGTTACCCAATCCGTAAATGCTACGAATGGCCGTTGGCAGAGAAGCCAGATGGTTCCGATGGATGCCTCCACCAAAATAGCATCCTCCACAATCTCCCCCAAACTCTGATACCAGATTTCTCCGCGCCGGAAGACTGCAAAAATCAATCCATGAAACAGATAGATCGCCATGGTCTTTTGCCCCAGGGCAGAAAGACTGTTTTTCGCTCCCGGAATCATGATAGCAACAACATAGATCATAATATAGGAAATCAGATAGCAGGCTGCGCGAAGTGCGATCCCCATGGGCACAGACAATCCCAGATATTCGTAGTCGTACCTGCCATAAAAAATTTTGATAGAAATACGATCACTTACTGCAACCCATGCCAAAAATGCATTGATGGCTAAAAATATACCAAATGCCCACATACGACGGATGCGCGCACGAAGTAGGTCAATCCTGTTCCGATCTAAGTCCATCCCCAATAGGAAAAAGGGATAAAAGGTAAACATACGCGGCAAAGTCAGATAGTTATCATCCAAGGATGATGCCCCTACGAAAAGTCCCAGCACAAATGCAATCCAAAGATAACCCGGCAGTCGACGAAACAGCGGTGTAATCATCTTCCACATAAACATGGCAAGCAGATACCATAGAGAAAATTTTGGATATAAAAACGCCAGTTCCGTGTCCCTATTCAGAATGTAAGTATAAAGTATGTAGTAAAGAATCTCGAACACAAGATAAGGCACCACAAGTTGTTGTAACAACTTGTAGATGCCCTGTGTTTTTTTCGAGAAATACCCTGAGATAAATACAAAAGCAGGCATGTGAAAGGAAAAGATGATCCACTTTGTCGTTTCCATCACCACATTGTCATCCGATGCCACTTCAATAAAATGTCCAACAACCACCAGTACGATCAGAAATGCCTTGTAATTATCAAATAAATAATCTCTCTCTTTCATTTTCACCCAAAGTCTATGCCTCTGCGATTGCGGTCGCCAAAGCCTCCATGGTCTTACGATCAGAGTCCTTCATGGTAGAGCGGATCGTCACAAGCGGTTCTACCACAGTCACATCCTTGAAAGTATCCACGATCTCACGCATTGCCTTGGCTGCGCATGGCGCCCAGGAACCATTTTCTACCATGCCGATCGTGCGCTTCTGATATGCCTTGGACTGCAAATGATGTAAGAAGTCCTGCATGCATGGGAATACGCCGCCATCATAAGATGCTGCGCAAAGTACCATACGGTCATAGCGGAAAGCATCCTCGATGACTTCTGCCATATCCTCTCTGGCAAGATCACTGACAACCACCTTTTCTACGCCTTTTTCCCGAAGCATCTGCCCCAGTGTTTCTGCCGCCTTTTTCGTGTTTCCATGGATGGATGCATATGCCACCAAAACGCCCTTGCTTTCCGGTTCATACTTGCTCCAGGTATCATAAAGTCCGATGTAATAACCCAGATTTTCTTTTAAAACAGGACCATGCAAAGGACAGATCGTGGCAATATCAAGTCCTGCCGCCTTCTTTAAAAGTGCCTGCACCGGATTGCCGTATTTTCCTACGATATTAAAGTAATATCTGCGCGCTTCGCAAGCCCAGTCCGCATCTTCTGTCAAAGACAGGGCGCCAAACTTGCCAAAACCGTCCGCAGAGAATAAGACTTTTTCACTGGACTCATAGGAAACCATAACTTCCGGCCAGTGTACCATGGGTGCCATAACAAAGGTAAGCGTATGGCTGCCCAAAAATAAGGTGTCGCCCTCCTTTACCGTTAATTTTTCGCACTCCATCACACCATCCGGGAAAAACTGTGGCAGCATGGCAAAGGTCTTGGCATTGCCTACAAGCGTCACTTCCGGGAACAATTCCACCAGTCTGCCAATGCTTCCGGCATGATCCGGTTCCAAGTGGGAGATCACCAGATAATCTACCTTGCGTCCTGCCAAAGTATCCATGAGATTCTTTTCCCATGCCTCGGCACCTCTGGCATCCACTGTATCCATAAGCGCGACCTTCTCATCCAGAATCAGATAGGAATTGTAGGAAACGCCCTCCGGCACAACATACTGACTTTCAAACAGATCGATGGTGGTATCATCCACACCGATGTATCGAATAGCATCTGAAATTGTTACTTTCATATGAAAAACCTCCTGCTCTTTTCTATATCTCTATACTCTGTATCTTAGCCAAAAATACAAAAAAAGACAAGGGGGAACTCCCTGTCTTTTTCTTCCTTACTCACGGATCTCTTTTATTTTCTCATTCACGATCCGATCGTACTGTTTTTCCATTTGTGTATAGGACGCATAAGCCTCCTCTCCTCTGTGATCCGGCAGATCATAGTTTTCCTTGAGATAGGCAGCCAGATAGATGCTGACCCGCTCTGCGCCGGATGCATTCAGATGATCTCCCTTATCCAGACAGTCCTTTGACCAGTCAATCCCGACCGGATTTGCCGTATCATTGAGATTGAGATAGGCAATATCATTTTCCCTTGCATATGCCGCGATCGCATTACAGCGTGCCGTATTATAGTTGTGCGGTGATGGCGCGCTTACCAACAAAAGTTTGGCATCATTTTGCTCGCACAGTGCAATGATCTTTTGCATATACAGATCAATGCTTGGTTTGATCTCCTCCAGCGTCTTTGCCTTGCTCATATAAGTATCGCCATGGGTATAAGGGATCTTTGTCCCGCGCACCAGATAGCCCTCAAAATCCTGTTCTGCATACTTTTTGCCAAAGAGCAGGGTCTTCCAGACATCATGATAGCGAAAGATCGGAAAATAGCGGTTGCCCATCTCGGAAAGCGTTGACTTGATCTCCTCGCTCTTACCGCGCACACGAAAGAGAGGTCCTGTCTCCATGACTACTACCTTGGGATGCTGGGTCTTAAAGGCGATCTCCAGCATGGAATAGGTCTCCTGTAGCTTTTGCCCGGATTGTCCACAGACATAGGATGCAATGCCCTTCTCTTCCCACATTTTCATAGGAGAGATAGCACTGTAACTCAAACTGTCTCCGACCACGAGGGCATCCAGTGAGTCCTCCCTCTGTTTTTGAATACGGATCATGCTCTTATTGCGGCTCTGGAGCAGATGATCGTCCTGCATGGACAAATAGGACAACCCGGCAGAACTGCCGATGATCAGCAGTGCCAGTATGACAAAAAATAGGCTGTTTCTATATTTTTTTATTTTCATTTTTTCTTTAAAATCCAGCATAAATCAAATCCACCTGTTGATAACCCACGCCATATGCGCCGAATAGGATCACGGCAAAAATAAGCGCGTAATAAAGTCCCCAGCGAGCCGGCAGACGCATGCCAGCGATCTGATCCAGACTCAATTTTTTCTTTTCCCGCAAATGTCCCACAATACCGACTACGATACAGCCGGCAATGATAATGCTATAATCTGCCAGGTCCAGTCCCATGCGAAGCAGGGTTCCGTCCCAGAGCCTTTCCGGTGCAAATCCCCGGAAAATGCTTGCAAACATGGAAAAGCCCGCCGTCAGCGTATTGGCACGGAAGAAAAGTTCTCCGGTAAAAATAATGATCCAGGTCTTTGCAATCCGCAGGACATTCCACCAGCCGGTTGTCTCGCTTGTACCGGTCTTAGCATAAAACTTCTCCTTGAGCGGTTCACATGCCACTTCCAGCAAGAGGATGACAAAATAATACATACCATAAAAGATATAGTTCCATTGCGGTCCGTGCCAAAGTCCGTTAAAAAGCCAGACCGGGAAAAGAGCGATGGCAGACCCCACCAGTTTTGTCATATATTTTCCCACATGTTTTTTTCCAAATTTATTCCATTTTCGCATGAATGGTGAAACAGATACCGGATAAAAGACATAGGTCTTAAACCATACGCCCAGTGTCATATGCCACCTGCGCCAAAACTCTGCCGCGCTCTTGGAGGCAAAGGGCTGGTTGAAATTCTCCGGCAGTCTCACACCAAACATCTGTCCGCTTCCGATCACGATATCCATACAGCCGGAAAACTCCATATACAACTGCACGGCATAGGAAACGGCTGCCACGATCACGATGGCACCGCTGTAGTTCTCATAGTGGTCAAAGACCTCTGTTACCAGATAATAAAGGCGATCTGCAATGATCATCTTTTTAAAAAGTCCCCAGAGGATACGGATAGATCCCTGCGCCAGATTTTCAGATTTCAGGCTTTCTCCACTCCACAGTGCATCCGCTGTCTGGGAATACATGGCAATGGGTCCTTCCATGATCTGCGGAAAAAAGCCTAGGAAAAGTGCCACTTTCCCAAGATGTCGTTCTGCCGGGATCTTGCCCCAGTAGACATCCGCCATATAGCCGATCGCCTGCAAGGTGTAAAAAGAAATACCGATGGGAACGGCTATTTTTTTCGTCTCCAGTGCCATGCCTGACTTACCCACTGCCGTCAGCAGACCATTTACATTTTCTACAAAGAAATTTGCATACTTTAAATAGCCCAAGACAGCCAGCAGGACAAAGACACCGAAAAATAAAATCCACTTTTGTTTTTTCTTATCTCCGTCCTCTTTGACCCGTTCCAGCCAAAGTCCGATATAATGCGTAAACATGGACGTTGCCATCAACACCAATACCAGACTTTTGCTGAAAGACCAAAAGAATGCATATCCTGCCAGAAGCAGGACACACCAGCGCCTCTTTTGTGGCACGATCTGATAAGCGATCAGCACCAGTGGCAAAAAGAGAAAGAGATAGGTCACTTCATGGTAAGCCATCTTAGTTCTCCTGCAATCTCTTTACCATAGCATAAATGGCTTGCACAGAATTGAAATTCTGCGGGATGATCTCGGATGCTTCGATCTCAATATCAAAAGTCTCGTCCAATTCTGCCACAAGGGAGATCACGCCAAAGGAATCTAAGATGCGATTATCGATCAATCCCTCCTCATGTTCCCAATCAATGCTGTCATCCACGTCATTTAAGATAGTAAGTAATTCTTCCATTTTTATTTCTCCTCTTATTCTGTATTTTATGAGTTCCAAACATAAGTCTCGCGTCTTGCCCGGACTTGCGTAAAACCACCGACCGGATCGTAGAGAACGACCGCCGGAAGCACATGACTTAAGAAAAGTGCCATCCCTTCCGTGACTGCATAGGCTCCGGTATTCTCAAAGATGATGGTCGAGCCGACCCGCAGATCATCAATCTTGATATTCTGCACCAGGATATCATTTCCCGTGCAGAGTTCGCCGCAGATCGTCCAGTTTTGATAGATTCCTCTGGCTCCCTGCGGACGGATGGTCAGTTTGGGCTGATACATGCCCCGAATCTGTCCGTCATAATTGACCTGATGCATACCGCCATCGATAATGCAGTAATTCTGGTCACCGCTTCGCTTGGTATCCTTGACCGTCGTAATATAATAGCCACAATCCGCCACAAAGGCACGTCCCATTTCTAAAGTAACCTTGCCCTGCCACTGCATTTTTGCCAAGGCATCCGCAATGGCTTCCAAAGTCTCAAAACGCTCATCCACCTGTCTGGAAAAATACGGTACTGCCAGCCCCGGTCCGTATTCAAGTTCCGTCACCTGATAGCCTGTTTTTTCCTTTAATCGGGCAAAGACTTCATCCAGATATGTCAATTCCTCCAAGGTCTTTTTCCGCTTCTTCTGTGTCCCGGAAAAATAGTGGATGCCACAGATCTCCAAAAGATCTTTATCCTGTTCCAGTTCCACAATATTGGTCAGCGTTTCCTCATCCATGCCAAACTGGTTACCGGAAGTCAGGCGCAAATATACCGGAACCTTTTTCCCGCTGCTTCGTGCCCATTCATTTAAAATGGCATATTGATTTAAGGACTCGATCGTATAATGGCAGCGGTTTCCATAAGTCTCCAAGATCTCCCACAGATCATCCCGGTCTTTCATCACGCCGGAGATCAAAAGTTTCTCCGCCGGAATCTCCTTCTGTTTACAGATGCGGAATTCGCCCATGGAACACACTTCAATGCGATTGACTTCCTCTGCCATGGCTCTTACCAAAAAGGGATTGGCTTTCATGGCATAACAAAGATCCGCCGCCTGCCCTATGATCCCCCGGAATGCCCGGGCACGCTTTTTTGCCTGCTCTACATCAAAGACATAGGTCGGTGTACCAAAGCGCAGGATGGCTTCATCTAAAACGGTCTCGTCCAACCGGTCTATGTAAGGAAATTTTTCTTCTTGCATGTTTCCTGTCTCCTATCTTTTTCATTATGCCGATTCCAATATGCTCTTAAAATAAGCACGGTCAGTCTTTCCATTTTTATTGAGCGGAAAAGTCTCTGCCTGGATAAACTTACGCGGCACCATATAATCCGGCACATGTTCCTTCAGAGCCCTGCGGATCTCTGCACTTTTCACATTTCCCAGATAAAAGGCAACGATCCGATTGTGCGCTGTATCCATCAGACAGCAGGAACGTTTGAGATTTGGCACCATATCCAAAGCCTGCTCGATCTCCTCAAGTTCGATCCGATGCCCCATGTGTTTGATCTGAAAATCCTTACGCCCACAGAAATAGAGCAGTCCTTCCTCATCAAAATATCCCAAGTCTCCCGTGCGATAAAAACGCTGTCCCTCCGTCAGAACTTGTCCTGTTATGTCGGTTGGCAACTGCTCTTTTTCCAGATAACAGAATTGCTTTCTTGTCTCCAGTTCATTGTTATAATAACCGTTGGCAAGGGACTGCCCGCTTACACAGATCTCCCCCTGTCGCCCGGCTTCTGTGATGAGCCTATGATGCTCATCCAAAAGAAAGACGCTTCTTCCGGCAAATGCCTTTCCGATCGGCAGTTTTTCACCCTCGGTCACCGCATGGTCGATGATGTGATAGGTGCAGTTACAGGTGATCTCCGATGGTCCGTAGAGATTGACAAACATAGCGTCCGGCAAAGCCTCCTGCCAGAGTTTTAACTGTTTGTTCGGCATAACCTCGCCACTGAACATGACACGCTTTATCTCTGTCGGCACCCGGTACTTCAAGCCTCCCAGAGAAGAAATAATGGTCAGTGCCGATACCGCCCAGGTCAGGCTGGTCACATGCCGGTCACACAAATAGTCCAAAAGCAGTGGGGGTGCCGAAAAATAGGTGCGCGGAATCAGTACCAAGGTTGCTCCGGTCATCACACAAGAGTAGATATCCTTGACCGACACATCAAAGTCAAAGGGAGCCTGATTTCCTAGACGATCCTCTTTTGTGATGGAAAAGGTCTGTGTAAAATGTGAAATAAAATCAATGACAGCACCATGACTGACTGCAATTCCTTTTGGCATGCCGGTGGAGCCGGAAGTGAAAATACCGTATAGAATATCGGTCGGCCGGCTCTTGGCTCGGATCTTCTGTAGTTTGACTTCTGCGACCAGATCATTCCAAGGCTGGTCGGCTGTATTTTCCGCAGTGCCACTATCTTCTGTAACCTTATCCGTCACATCATAGGAAGGCAGCAGCGTTTGCATAGCCGTGAGCCTTGGTCTGTCTTCTGTCTCTTTCTTTTGCATAGTACTCAGGATCTGCTTTACATTTTCCATGTATTTTTCATCTGCGATCACAAGGCTTGGTCGTAAAACCGAAAAGATCCTCTGGATGCGGTCTTGGGGCTGCATAGGATCGACCATCACATAAAAGCCTCCTGCATACAAAACGCCAAACATATGTGCCAGGGTCTGTGTGCTCTTTTCCGCAACGATGACCACGGCATCCTGTCTTTTCATCTGATCGCACAGGACACTGCCGATCCGCTTTGCCCGATAGACCAGTTCCGCCCACATCAAAGATGTATTTTCGTCCTCCACGGCAATCTGTGTCGGATACTTCTTTGCCGTTTTTTCCAAATAATCCAGTACATTTTCCATCTTTTCTGTCCTTTCTCTCTTGTCTTCTATCATTAGACGCAGAAACCTATCATTTGTTACAATCTTTTTTCGTCCTATAGTATGGTGTTTATTTCTTAACAATCCCCTAAAAACACTTCTTAACTTTTCTAAATCTTTTCTTTGGAAACAGATGTACGATCCATATAAAAAAGCCACAAGAGATATGTTTTTCTTACATATCCATTGTGGCTTTTATAGCATTAAGATTCAATGAGGCAAGTCTTTAAGATTTGCTTAAGAATTTATTCATTGCCATAACAAAGTTTTAATCTGGCAAAAAAATCATCCAGAAGCAGGCGCCGGTCAATATCGTCATAGACATAGATATCCTTGCCCTCAGGATTTGCCACGTAAGTCATGTCATCCAGAATCCGCGGTGCTTTTTCTATATGCCGCTTTTGTCCTGCGACATTTTCCAGCAGTGCAATATACAACGGCTCCTCACACTCCCGCATGGCTTCTTCAATAATGAAACGCGATCCCTCGGAAGTTGGAAGATCTGCCCTGTTTTCTATAAAATCTTTGGCTCCATGGTAAAGCGGTACATCGTCAATATCCATGAGTTCTAAGAGTTTACAACCTTCTGCATAACTCTTTTCCATACTGTGTCCAGCCTGCGGCTTCAATGCCGGTATGGTACGAAAGCGCCACTCAAAATTAGCCGCAATAATACCCACCACATCTTCGGTCGGGCAGAGAAGATGATATCCTCCTGTATCAAAGTGTTGGTAATGTGCGGCATAGCACCATTGGTCAAGACACAGGAAATAATTGCCGGATAAGATCCCTTCGTTTCCAGTGCTCCCCTATGGAATCCCATAGAAGTACATTCTACCTGGGCAATACTTCCATCCCCTGCGATCCTTACCGGTTCTGCGCATGCCTGTCGGCTGAAAGTACCACTGTGCGTCTGTCTGTGGTGGAAAATATGCCACTGTCCTTTTATGCATGCCAGACTTCCATGATCGTTTGCCGTCTGATTGGTGCGATTTTCCCCACTTCTTCCGTGGTATCCCACATCTCCATTGGAAATAATGGTTCCGCCAAAATGGTAAGGTCCATTGTAGTTCTGACTTGTTGCATAGCAAAGTTCATTGCTGTTTTCTATCGGGGTGATTTTGAATGGATTTGCACAAAGTTTTACTGTCATGATGCTTGGCAGAATAATGCAGGCTGCCGGTATCATTGTCGATCACTGGGGCTGGCGCATGATCTTTTATAGTCTGGCAGTTTTGTGTATCATTGCTCTTGTGGTTGCTTTTTTCGCCATGGATAATGTTCTGGAAAATGAACATAGTAAACTGGATATTTTATCTGCCATTCTCGCAGTTACTGGATTTACCGGTATTTTGTATGGTATCAGCAACCTCGGTAAAGGTTCGATCTTTCAACTTTCAACCGGTTTTTCGGTCAGTCTTTGATCACATCCCTTCGCACAATTTCCGGTGCGCTCGGCAGCACCATCTTTATGTCTTTGGAAGCCATACTGGAAGATAGTATAGGTATTATGGCGGCAATGCAGATTTCCTATGTTGGTATGACGTTTGTCGGTGTGCTTGTACTTGTATCCGCAATTTCTGCAAGAAGATGCGATTAGAAGATGGATATTTTCTAACTAAAAAACACCCCAGGGCAAAAGTCCTGAGGTGTAATATACTCTTCTGAAACATCGTAGGATGTTCTGAATTGTGAAAATCCTATCTCTTTGATAACTCCCAGCCTTGAAAATAGGGCTTTCTAGGCTCGTTTGTAAGTTACGTGCAAATTACCTTTCGTAACTGCTGCCTTCCTTAGCTTCTTTTATGCGTATGTAATAAAGCAAACAATACCAGCAGCCTTTAACCTTTTTACTGTGGCTTCCGCATTTTTCTTTTCAGTGTAAGCGCCTACCTGGACTTTGTAAAGTCCGTTAAGCAGTCTTACGAATACGTCCGTGTGTCCGGTCTTCTTAATCTGCTCTGCCATAAGGTTAGCGCCTTCCTTTCTCCGGTAAGCCCCAGCCTGTACCCTGTAGTACTTTTTATCGTCTGCCCCGGCTGCTCCCGCTGCCTGGTTTTCCTTCTTCTCTGTTGTTCCGTCAAACTCTGTAAGGTTATACTGTTCGATAATCTTAATAAGCTTTTCCGCATAGTCCGAGTCTGTCGCATATCCGGCAGCCTTAATAGCATAGCAAGCCTTCTTATAATCGGTTTCCCCGATTACTTCTTTATACCTCTTATTCGCTTTCAGAAAAGCGCTGTGGTCTGTAACAGATTCTTCCCAGCTATCATAAGCGCGGAAGACCGCATTTTTTACTTCTACCAGGTTTACCCCGTCGTAACATTCTTTTGTGTCTTTGCAATATACCTTACCTTTCCAGGACTTTGTAGCCTTAATCCCGAAAAGTGCTTTACCTACCGTAGCAAGCCCGGACACTCCCCAGCCCGTTTCCGTGATAGCCTGGGCGATTGTCAAACTTGCCAGCACTCCGCTTTTCTTCATATCAGCGGACGCAAGCGCGCCCACTGTTTTAATAAAGTTTTTCTGTTCTGTATTCATATTGAAGCCCCCTTATACTGCTGTTAAGCTTGCCACAGCTACCCAGCTGTTAATTTCCTTAAGCTTTGCTTCCTTTACTCCTTTATTTGTCTGTACCTTTTCTACCGTGTGCTTTTTGTCGCCAATCTGTGCCGCTGGTACTGCCTTACCTCTGGTAGAAGATAAGCCACCATATACCGCGCCGCTTTTAATTGTAACAATGCTTCCGGCTTTAATTTCCTTCGCTACTGGTGCTGCCTGGTTTCCCTTCTTTAAGCCGAACTGTACCGCGATAGTATTAGCTACGGCTGCTGCAATCTGCGCTTTCTTTGCTGCGTATACGCTCATATCGTCCTTATCATCAATAAAGCATACTTCCAGCAGTGCAGACGATACGCCCGCCGCTTTCGCTCTGTAGATTACTGTAAAATTCGTTCTTTTAACTCCGCGGCTCTTAAAGCCCAGTGCTGCGATACTCTGTACTATTTTTGTTTCTACCCCTACCGTCTTTTCCGCTGTAGTTACAAAAATCTCCGTACCTGTCGTCCGTCCGTTTCCTTTAAGGTCTGCTGCCCCGGAATTAAAATGTACTTCCAACACATAACCATAGTTTCCGAAGTCAACCGCCAGTTTTCCGGCTTTTGCGTCTTTGTATGCGTTTCTTTCCGTCGGGTATAAATCCACCTGGGCGTATGCACTCAAAGTCTTCTTAATTTCCTCGACCATGTAGATAGTCTCGTCTGCTTCTTTTCCGAACTGTGATACAGTGCCAGGGTCGCCCGCTCCGTGTCCGCTAATAAGTAAAATCTTCATGTTTCTTATGCTCCCTCTGTGATTTTTCTTAAAATGTCGTCTTCTGTATCTTCATCCGAAACCGTAACCGTATTATACACATAGTCGTATAAGCTGCTGTTTGATTCCAGCATTTTCTTAAACTTTTCTAATGCTTCTTCTAACAGTTCGTCGTATTTTTCTTCCGTAATAAACAGGGTAATAATCGGGAATCTTTCTACAAGCCAGTCCCATACCATAGCCCTTTTTACCTGTCCGGTCTTTCTCTTTAACTCCTTTTCCGCTTCCGTAACCATGTACAGCAGCGCGATTCTAATTTTATCTAACTGCTGCTGTGGTGTGAGTTTCAAAAAACGCAATACCGCATATACGGTAAGCCCCAGTAAAACAACCACAATTACGAAAATTAACCAGTTTTCAAGAATCAATTTCAAAATCTCCATACTTCGCACCTCTAAAAGTTCTGTATTTCCGTTGGCTCTAACGCTTCGTCTATAAGTGCTTCTGTTTTATCCTTCATCTTTTGTATGGTTCTTTCTTTGATTTCTTCCGCCGGATTTTCTTCGCCCAGGTCGATAAGTTTTTTTATCATACCTAGCTGTATTTTTATACCATTTTCAAGCTGTACCGCTTTCAGATACCATATTACAGCAGCGCCGAACACGCCCCCGGCTGTCGGAATTATGTAAGTAAATACTTCTGTAGGCTTTTCGTTCCATGAAAATATAAGGGCTACTATGCAAGTGCATACAAATATTGAACCAGTGCTTAAAACTACCTTTTTCTTAAATTCCTACTTCTTTGCTCTCACTGTGCGCTTAAGCCTTCCAGGTCTTTAATTCTGTGGTTTGCCACTTCCTGTTTTTCATCAAGTACCGCCTGGTCTTTTTCTAATTTGTACACCCTTTCTACTACGTTGTTGTGCTTGTCTAATTTCGCTTCGATATAATTAAGTCTGGTCTTAATTGTCCCGTATATCGCGCCGATAGACACCCCGTACACAACTAACTGAATAAGTAAGCCTACCCAAAATTCACTACTCAAGCCTTACTAACTCCTTCCTACGGCTCTAACATCCGTTCCAGGTCTTCGCGACCTTCTTTTATGTCTTCTATCATCATTAGTAACTGCTTATCTTCGTCTTCCATGCTCCTATAGTTCTCTAATTCTTCCAGCAACAGCCTATTTACTTCTACCAGGTCTGCTATTATGCTGCTCTGTACCTCTACTACGTCCAGGTCATAACGTGCTACGTTCGTAGCCTGTACTTCGTCTTCTTCCCTCTGGCTTCTGATTCTGTTAATTATCCGGCGTAATACTGCCATTTCCTATTAACTCCTTTTTCTTAATTTCTGCTTCTATTTGCCCTTTAATCTTCATTCGTAGCCTGTAAGTGTCCGCGTGTTTCGCGTGTCCTTCCCAGCTTGCATATTTCATAAGCAATTTTTCTTTTGTTATTTTTCCGCTTCTGTAGGCTTTGATAACTGCCCTTATATGCTTAGGGCTGCGCTTCCTTATCTTCCGGTAATCTTTGTAAATACGATACCCGCAAAAATCAAAGCCATTCTTAGCGTTGATTATCTGCGTTTTCGGATTTAATGTAAGCTTAAGCCGCTCGCCTAAAAATGCGTCTATCTTTTGTAACACTTCTACCAGGTGTTCCCAGCTATTGCTAACTATTGCAAAATCATCCATGTAGCGTGTATACTTATCTTCCTTCAATTCATGTTTTACGAAGTTGTCTAATTCATTTAATACCAGGTTTGCGAAAAGCTGGCTTAATAAGTTTCCCACCGGAAGCCCGCGCCCGTCTTCCCCGTAGCTGTCGATAATGTAGTAAAGCAGATTTAATAGGTCTTTGTCTTTGAAAATCCCGCTTAATATTTGCTTTAGTACTTCGTGGTCTACACTATTGAAATATTTGTGTATATCCGCTTTTAATATATAAACCTGTTTTCCTTCAAAGGATAGGTTTCTTATGCACTCCTGGGCGTAATCTGCCGCTTTGTGCATACCCTTATCCGTTCTACATGCGTAGCTATGATAATAAAACCGTCTTTCTACAATCGGTTCTATTTTATTGTTTATCATGTGCTGTGCTACTCTGTCCCTAAATGGTAGCGCGTATATGTCCCGCTTCTTCGGTTCATACACTACAAAGCGCCGGGCTTCCCCTTGTCGGTATGTTCCAGCTTCCATGTCTGCCACCAGGTCGTATAATTCTTCTTCCAGGTTATCCGTGAACCTTAGCACTTCTTCCCGGTATCTTTTGCACTTTCGCGCCTTCCTGTATGCGTCTTCTGCATTTTCAAAGGTCGCTATATCCTTTATTCCTATGTTACTTCGTTTCATCTTCTGCCGTTTCCGCTTCCGCCCTTCGCTCTCGCTACTAACCGGAAGCGTCCTTTTTTATGTTTGCCTGGTAGTCCCAGGACGGGCTATACGTTCTGACTATATGTAAATAGTCCTTGCTAGTAAGCCGTAGCTTGCTAAGTCTGAAAAGTTCATAAGTCACAGCCGAAGCGCGCGCCAATGTTAGCGTTGACATTCCAAGGGTAATTGTTACAGTTGACAGCGCGGCAGCCAGCGATAACGCCGTTGTTCCAGTTGCCACCCGCGAGAAGGCGAAGCAACGTATAGCCCATATTCTTAATTTTGTACTGATTTAATGAAGCCGCCTAACATTTTTCCTATTTCCGTTAATTTCTTCGCGGCTACTCCGTATGTATGCCCGCTTATGTACTCCTGGTCGTAGGCGATTCTGATATAATACCGTAAAATCACTAATTCTACATCCGCGTCGTATAAAAGCTTTTTCTTCGTCGTGCTTTTCCCGGCTCTAATGATGTACCGTAAAATATCCATGATACAATTTTTAGTATCTTTCTGTAGCGAAAACTTTTCACTTTTCGGATATTGTCTTAGCACCGGGTATATGTACTTTATAAAATCGTACAGCTTTTCTTGTATCTCTAAATTGCTTTTCATATAATCGCCCTTTCTCTGATTCGCGATTATATCACAGCTATTTTGTTTTGTGTCGCCGTTCCTCATTGTTTCCTATATCCTGGAAATTTGCCTTAAATTTTTACCGCGTGTGCGGGCTTCCGCCCGCACAAAACAGATTACAGACTGTCACAGCCGAAGCGCGCGCCAACGGAAGCGTTGACATTCCAAGGGTAATTGTAACAGCTGACAGCGCGGCAGCCAGCGAAAACGCCGTTGTTCCAGTCGCCACCCGCGAGAAGGCGAACAAGTCCGTAAGTTCCTTCTGTGTATGCCTGTCCGTTTCCAGTGCCTAATACGTCCTTCCAACTCCAGGACTGTGTACCGTCGTATCTGTAGCTTAATTCGTCCAGCCATTCCCACACATTACCTACGCAATCTACGCAACCGATAGCAGATACAGCATTAACTACTTTACCTGTCGTGGTTCTTGCGGTATTCGTTGTAGCCGCCCAGGCGTTCGTATTATTGCCGTCTGCTCCCTGTGGGCTGCCGTATGCTGCTTGCTGCCATTCCGAATAAGATAACAAGCGCTTACCGGATTTTAAGCCCAGGTCGATAAAGTCATAGCTGTTATGTCCTTCCGTTCCTGTAAGCGGTGTTGCATTGTACGCTGATTTCACGCCGCCTACTCCATTGCTAGACGCTAAGTAAATATCCACCCACAAGCCGCCGCCAGCGTATACCATGCCTTCCGGGCTGCATTTCGGGCGGTGCTTTAACGTCCATACAGAACGCGGAACGATACCGGACGCTACATTAGATTCCCAGCCGCTGCCTTTCTCCGCTCCGGCAGTATTGATAGGAATAAGCTTACTGCTTACCTGTCTTACTCTTCCATAATGGAAGCCGCCGATTTTACGGCTTGTCTCTGCATTGTAGCCGTCTGGGTATGTGCTATTAAGGCTGATTTTGTATACTTCGTCCAGGTCTTCGCTACCAGGGTCGCAAATATAAACATAGTAATCTTTTCCCACCACAAACGCACTACCAGCGTCCAGGTTTCCGGTACTAAGTACTGTAGCGTCCGTTTTGAATACTCCTGTACTTCCGACCGTAACCACGCACCCAGCCGTTACCGTAAGTGACGTAAGCCCGGAAGCGGTTAAATATTCCGCCGAAGGTGTTACCAGGTCGCCAATATTTGCCATTTTCGCAACCGTAAGTTTTGCCCGCGGGTCTTTGTTAATAAAATCATTACTTAAAAATCTACTCATATCTTGCTAACACTCCTTTGATACTGTCTAATTCTCCCTGGGTAATTCCCAAAGTGTCTAAGATATTTACCGGGCTTTCTACCCCTACTTTTTCTTCTGTTGTTTCCAGGTCGGCGTTAACTCCTATTACCGTCTTCTTTTCCTCTTTTGCTTCTCCCGTGTCTTCTTTCTGACTCTGCTGCTCAACCGCTACATGCTCTACGCTTTTAATTGTGTATTCCTTGCCTTCACACAATACCTTAGCACCCTTTTCCGCTTCTGCCAGATAGTTAGTAGTAATGTATCTTTTGTCCTCTGAAATTTCGACTACCGGAACAAAGATATACTTTTCTTCTTCAATTCCGTTAATCACTTCCCTTAACTCTGCTGCTTCCAGTGTGCCAGCCTGTACCATTCCTAACAGGTTATAAATGTCTTTCCCTGTTCCGATTACTTTAGGCATATTCCGCATAATCTCCCGCCTTCCTTATTCCGTTGTTTCGCTTAAATACCCGCTTCCTAAGTATGATTTATCTAACCACGCTTCTTCCGCAAAATCGTTAAGCTTATCAATATTGTTATAAATGTCCTCTATTAGTCCTTTGTAATTCTGCGCCTGTTCTGCTGCTGCCGTCGCTACCTTTACGGCTTCCTTGCTGGCTGCTGCCGCTGCCGTCGCTTCTTCCTTAACCTGGTTTGCGATTCCTATAGTATCGTTTGCCGTTTTCATAGCTGTAGCAGCTAAAATAGTCGCTTCTTCTACGGTATCTTTTGATTTTTCCACTTCTTGTAATGCGTTTATGATTGCCTTGTACTCTATCGTACTGGCTATCTTATCGCCTACGATTACCGCCGTATCTACCTTTATATTAAAAGTCCAGGAAGCTATATAGCTTTCCTTTTCGTAGACGCTTATAGCGCACTCTGCATATCCGGCGGCGGCTGTCATTTGTTCTGTAATCTCTGCTGTTATCAGATTTTCGACGTAAGTACAATCGTTTAAGATTTCTTCCCCGTCGGACTTCCTACACTCAATCCTTACTATTGCCCCTTCCGGCATTTCGTAAGGTTCGCCGTCATTCAGCAGCACTACTAACAGGTTTCGCGTTTCACTATCAAACTGTTTAACCCTTATAGTCTTTTCTACGCTGTGACGGGCGAAGTCAAATACTAGCCTTCCTACTACCACTTTGCACCGTCCTTACTCGCTCAAATAGCAATTATTTACATAAGACAAGTCTAACCAGGCTTCGCTACTTTGTCCCGCCTGTATGCTTGCATTGTCGTATAGTTCCTTAGTTAATTCGTAATAGTGTTGTGCATTTTCGCCCCCGGCTGCTGCCGTTTCCGCCGCTGTCTGGGCTTCCTGTGCCTTCGTACTGGCTGTCCTGGCTGCCGTTTCTGCTTTTCCCTTGGCTGTCTCTGCTGCCGTCTTTGCTCTGGCTGCTGCCTGTGCCTGTTTTGCCGCCGTACTAGCTGCCGTCTCTGCTTTTCCTTGGGCTGTGGCGGCTGCTGCCTTAGCGTTCTCTGCCGCTGTCTGGGCTGCTTCCGCCGCTCCCCTAGCTGTCTCGGCTTTTCCCTGGGCTGTTTCTGCCGCCGTTCGGGCTGTTGTAGCTTTACCTTCGGCTGCTTCTGCTTTCCCCTGGGCGCTTTCTGCTGCCGTCTTTGCTCTGGCTGCTGCCTGTGCCTGTTTTGTCGCCGTACTGGCTGCCGTCTCTGCCTTTCCCTGGGCTGTGGCGGCTGCTGTCTTTGCTGCTGTAGCTACCTGGGCTTCCTGGCTGGCTGTCCCCGCTGCTGTTTCCGCTTTCCCCTGGGCTGTTTCTGCTGCCGCTTGGGCGTTGGCTGCTGCCTGGGCTTCTTTAGCTGCCGCGTCTGCATGTTCTCCCGCTGCCGTTGCCTGTGCTGTTGCTACTCCGGCTGCTCCCTGGGCTTCCTTCGCCTTACTTTCTGCCTGGGCTGCATATTCTCCGGCTGCTGTCTTTTCCTTTTCGCTTCCAGTCTTTGCCGCTTCTGCTGCCGCCGCGTATTCCTTAGCCGCTGTCGCCTGGTCTGCCGCTAAAGATACCTGGTTACTTGCCACTTCCGCCGCCGTCTGGGCTTCCTGTGCCTTCGTACTGGCTGTCCTGGCTGCCGTTTCCGCTTTTCCCTGGGCTGTTTCTGCTGCCGTCTGGGCGCTGGCTGCTTCTTTCGCTGCCTTTTCCGCTACTTCCTTCGCTGCTAAAGCCTGGCTATTTGCCCCTTCTATAGAAGCCGTCGCCCGCTGTATGCTGCTGCTTGTCTTATCAAAATAGTTTTCTAAGAAGTTCCCTAACTCTACTTCCTCGTTTTCTTTTGTTATGCAGTTCCATTTAACACGAATACAGCGCGCCTTTACCTCTATCTTTATTCCTTTGTGCCTACAAGTTATCGTATCGCCTACTTCTACGCTTTCCAGCTGCTTATATTCTTCATATTCTACCGTATTTGCTAATTCCACCATATTAACCGTGTAATTAACTGTAGGTTCGTCGATTCCCTTTTTATATTCCTCGTTACAAGCTTTTATAAGTGCCGCCCTTAACGCCGTTAAATCAGCGTAGCCCGTTTCGCCTTCACTGCAATCTTGCTGTAGCTTAATTTCATCAAAATTTATTACTGCGCCTTTTATCTCTGCATAGTTCCCTATTTTGGGACTGTCTACCCACGGTTTCGCCCCTTCCAGGACGTACCCGTTATAAGCTACCGGAATAATTCTAGTTACTATATCTTCGTCGCTTACGCTTTCTTCGATTGCTTCCAGATTATGCCCGAACTCTGCCCTAACGCCTTTATCGTTTCCTATCTGCCGCATGATATAAATATCGTAATTATCGTACAGTTGTTCCCCGCCCCAGCGATTTATAAAGCTGTTTTCGTCGTCGCCCGCGATTGCTTCTACTATGTTCTTTCTGACATAATAAGCCGTATTTTCCGTCGTTATATCGCTATGGGGTTTAAACTTCGTACCGCTAAATATAATATCAAGTGCCTGTTGTCCGTTTTTGTTCGTCGGGCGCACATCAACCAGATAGTTACCTAAATTGTCGTAATATATATGCCTTGCATATACTGTTACTTCGTCGTCGCTCTTTTCTCTTTTGTATATTCTAAATAGCTGCTTATCTGAATACGGTGTAGGTGCTGCTATAACATTGTCATTAACCAGGTATTCCCAGCGCCCCAGGTCGTCGTATTCGTGGGTTAGTTCTATCTGACAGATTCCGTCTAACCCCCATTCAAATACACATTCTAAGGGCGTAAGTGTTATATCTCCGTTCTTTTGATAACTTGTATTAGTGCTTTTATATACTTCTATCATAATTCCCGCCAGTTAGGGACTAACACCACCTTAAAGCCCTCTGTGTATTTAAAATTATTATCCCCTTCTTTCAAGTAAAGCCCTTCGTACTTCCCGGTAAGTGCCGCGTTGCTAATCTCATTCGCTGCGTTGTAGCATATTTCTAACTTCGTGTCTATGTTTAGCTGCTCCGTCACTTCTGCTGTTACCTGGTTTCCGTTTACTTCCAGGGTTATTTCTCCGTTGCCGTATATCTTATATACTGGCTGTGATTCCATATAGGGGTTATATAAATATTCCCCTATTTCTTTTTCGTCCTGTCCGTCTACCCGATACATATAGCTTTCACATGTGAAAACAATTTCAAATTTTCCCTTGCGCTTCGCCGTTCTTTCTGTATCTCCCATTACTGCCTTTTTGACTTTATAGTAATACTCCGGGTCGTCGCTAAATATCAGCCTTTTATCTTTCCCGCTGTACAGCCACTTTTTGACTTTCCTTAAATCCTGCGCCCATACGTCCGGCGTTTTTGATACAAAGTTAAATTCTATCGGTATTTCTATATCTTTGTACGTTTTCTTATCCCTATGTAATTCTCCGTCACGTCCTTCTACCTTTATGGTGTCGTATTCCCGTTCCGGTACAGGGATAGTAGGGCGGCTTACTACGCTTAACCCTACATCCTTGCATGATTCGCCATTATAGAAAATATGGAATGTTGCCCGCATTATGCCGCCCCTTTCGTCTTATCCTTGTCGTTCTGGTCTTTCGTGATTCCCTTAACTACTTCTTTCTTCACTTCCTTAGCAATCACTTTCTTATCTAAGGTCGTTGTATTTGTGGTATATACAATAACTGTAATATCCCTATCCTTTGCAATTTGCTTTGTGCTTACCTCTCCGCCGATAGTAGAAATTTTAGCCGTATTCTTTACCGCCGTTACCGGGTTAACCTCTGCCGCTACCTTAGTTGTCATGCCCTGTAATTCTTCTTTCAAGTCACTCTGTAGCGTTGGCATTTCTGCCGTAATACCTACCCCGATACCTTGCGGTATCATCTTACCTACTAAATCCCTAAACAATCTTGACGGCGAATGAATACCTAAAGCGTCCTTTGCTCCGTCTAATAAGCTTTTTGCCAGGCTCTTAACCTTTCCGGTCAGCCAGTCCCAGCCGCTGCTTATTCCGTTCCAGATTCCCGAAACAATATTACTTCCTATCTCCGCCATTTTGCTAGGCAAGCTGCTTACACCGTTTACCACAGCGTTATACAGCCCCTTAGCTGCTTCCGTTCCTTTTGCCGCTAACTGTGTTCCCCAGTTTACGACTTGCTGTACAGCGCCTACAATAGCGTTCCAGACCTTACCCGGCAACTGCGACAATGTAGTAATTGTCTGATTCAGTAAGTTTGTTGCTGCCGTTACCGCCTGGCTTCTCATTTGTTCGCCCCAGGTCGTTACTTTCTGTACCGCACTTATAATAGCGTTCCAGATTTTGTCCGGTAACTGCTGCATGAAGCTAACCACATTTGTTATAAGCTGGGTCGTTTTTGTTACCGCCTGGGTCTTCATATTCTCGCCCCAGGTCGCAACTTTCTGTACTGTGCTTATAATAGCGTTCCAGATTTCGCCCGGTAACTGCTGCATGAATATTACGACACTGTTTACAAATTCCGGTATTTTCGTCGTAGCCCAGGTGTATAAATCAATTCCGAATTTTATAATATAGCCTAAACAAAAACCGATAACGTAAGCGATTTTGTTCGGCAATTCTGAAAAGAACGTAACGACATTCGTTACAAGCTGGGTTATTCCTTCTTCTGCTGCTGTTCTAAGCCCTAACGCCCACTCGCGTATAGCGTCTACAGTGCTTATAATAGCGTTCCAGATTTTGCTAGGTAATTCTTTTAAAAAATTAACCACGCCATTAAACGCACTTTTTATCTGCTCTACCAGGTTGTTAATAATGTTTCTAAATCCTTCGCAATTATCGTACAGAAGTTTAAACGCTCCCGCGAACGGATTTACAAGAAGCAGCAAAAGCCCTTGCCAATTATTACTTTTTACAAAGTTGATAACTTTATTAAATGCGTTTGGTATCGTCTCTGTAAAAAATGTTACGATTTTTTCTACTACTGTTCCTATAGCAGTCTTGATAGCTTCCCAAACATTTACAAGCGCTGCCCGCGCGTCCTCATTTGTTGCGATAAATCCAACGATAGCAGCCACCAGAACCGCTATAAGGGTTACGACTAAAATAATCGGATTTGCCGCCATGGTTACATTCATTAACGCCTGTACTACTTGCGCTGCCGCCACGGCTGCCTTAAATCCTTGCATAGCTGTAATTACGGTATTTATCAGTGTCGCCACCTTGAAAACCGCAAAGCCCGCGCCGATTCCAGCTAATACACTTACTATCGTTTCGCCGTTATCTGCAATCCAGCCCAGTCCTTCCAGAAGTGTAGGCAGAATAGCCGCTACAATTTCGCTTGCTTTTTCTACCATATTTCCGAAGCCTGTAGCTATCTTCTCTAATGCTCCGCTTAAGCTGCCGTCCGTTAAATCGGTCTGTAGCTGCCCGATAACTTCCGTTATATTTTCTACCGCGTTCGTAAGTGGTGTTTTGAATTTCTCATAAGCTGCGATTCCTAAGCCTTCTAGCCCGCTTTTCAGTATCGTAACTTTTCCCTGTAAATTGTCGTTCATTGTAGCCGCCATATCTGCCGCTGCACCGTCACAGTCTGAAATATAGCCGCTTAACTCGTCGAAGCGCTCCCCGCTGTTTGCCAGCAAAGCGTTTACGCTCTTAAGGTCTACTTTATTGAAGATACTATTAAGTACTTCTGTCTGTTCTCCCTGGGTCATTGTTCCCAGGATTCCGTTAAGGTCGTTAAAGGTTTCATTTAACGGGCGCATGTTCTCGTTTGCGTCGAATACCTGTAAGCCCAGCGCTTCCATTTGCTTTTTAGCTTTATCTGTAGGCGCTGTAAGGCTTAGAATTACATTTCGTAACGCCGTTCCGCCTTCTGCTCCCTTTACGCCGTTATCTGCGAAAATACCTAATACGGTATTCATTTCGACCACGCCGCCCGCCAGGTTCTTAGCAGTTCCGCCTACCGTTAGAATCGCTTCGCCTAACTGCTGTACGTTTGTATTACTTTTCTGCGAAGTCTTCGCCATTTTGTCAACGAAGCCTTCCGTAGTCCCGGCTGCGTCCCCTAGTGCGCTCATGCTATCCGTAACCATATCGGAAGCTGTCGCTAAATCCATTCCCCCGGCTGCTGCAAGGTTAAGGACTGTCGGTAACGTCTCTATGGACTTGTCCGCGTCATATCCGGCAAGCGCCATATAGTTAAGTGCTTCTGCTGCCTGTGTTGCCGAAAACTGCGTAGTTGCTCCCGCTTCCTTCGCCGCTTTCTGCAATTTGTCAAATTCTTCGCTTCCGGCTGCTATTTCCTCTGTCGTGATTCCCATAGTAGCCGCTACCAGGGTCATTCCGCTTTCAAAATCCGAACCTACGCCAACTGCTGCCGTCGCAAGTGTCTTTAAGCCATTAGCCAGGGCTTTAACGCCATTTATGATAGCGCTGGATATTAAATTAGCTTTTATAATATCGCCCAGGCTTACCGTTTTCTTCCCGGTTTCGTCCATGTTGTTTCCGGCTGCTGTTATTTCCTGTCCGAAAACCGTCCATTTCTTACCTGTGCTGTTTAATTCTTCTTCGGTTCGTTTTAGTTCTGTTTGTTGGTCTGCTAAGGCTACCCGCGATTCATTGACTTTAATAGTATTTTTTGCTATCGCGTCTTCCTGTTTCTTAACTGCGTTTTCAGCCTTTGCATGTGCTTCTTTCGTTTCGTCTAGCTGTGCCTTTAATTTTTTACTTTCTTCGCTGTCTTTACCTGTCTCCTTAACGCTTTCCTTGTATGCTGCGGTAAGTTCCGCTACCTTCTCTTTTAACTTCTGCTCTGTTGCCTGTAATTCTGTAAGCTTCTGCTTCTGTGCCGTAAGATTTGTCTGTTGAAGCTTAATAGCGTCCGTCTGTAGCTTTATCTTAGCCGTTAACTCCGTCTGTTTAGCCTTAAGTAAATCGGTCTGGCTGCCTAACGCCTTCGCCTGTGCCGCTTCTACTTTGTATTCGCTGGTTACAAGCTTCATTTGCGTAAGCATTGACTTCATTTGACTGGTAAACTCGCTTGTATTAGCCCCTATTCGTAGACTAGCACCAGCCATTTATATAACTTACTCCTTCGCTTGCGTTTCTCTGTCATATTCGACTTGAAATACAACGTAGTCTAAAAGGTCGCTTAAGTCCGATTCCAAACAGTCCTTATAACTGTTTCGCATATTCTTAATACATATCTGTAAAATATTATCCAGGGCGTTTCTGTACGTTTCCCATATTTCTTCCTGGGAATGTTCCTCGATATAACCATTTTCCCGGTCGTATTCGTCGAAGGCGCTACCCTGGTCTTCTACTTGCTGGCTGCCGTTCAAAAGGTCGCTTATGTTCCGTATCTTTTCATTTACGGAAGCGTCCACGATTTCAGCTACCGCCTTAAATGTACTAATAACTTCTGCTACGTCCAGTTGTTCTATTTCTTCTTCCTCTATCCTGTCATTAAACACTACTCTGATAACAGCAGAATACAGGTATAATAAGTCGTTTTCGTCTTCGGTTTTGCTTATCAACTCCATAAGCTGTATGTACCGCCTGTAAGCGTATGTCGTGATACTGTAGAAATGCTTAAGTTTCCCGCCGCATTTGATACAGGTATCAATTAAGCTTGTGAACTCAAATTTTTTTTTGCGTCTTTCGCCTGTTCTGCCAAACGCTTAATAATGTTCGCATTGATAAGCGCAAAGTTAAAAATAATCTGTGATACGTCCGCAAGTTCCGCGTTTGCTTCCTCAAAAGTAAACTGATTATCATAGATTTCTACAATCGCTTTTACCATGCGGTCTAAGTCGTCGTCTGTGTATGTCTGCTTTTCCGGTGTTACCAGGTCGTCGTATACTTCCCTAAACGCCCGGTATTTCTTTCGCCCAATTTTTCCGCTTTCGTACTCTTTACCGCCTACGGTAATAATATTTGTCTTTAAGGTCTTTGCGGTTTCCTCTGCCTGGATGTTGGTATTGTTCATAATTTCCGCGTTGATAAGTGAGAAATTAAGAATAATGCTGCTGATTTCGTCTAAGCCGTCGTCTGCTTCCTCAAAAGTGAACTGATTCCCAAACACCAGTACAATAGCTTCTATCATGCTATCTAAGTCGTCGTCGCTAAAGGTCTGCGCTTCCTTCTCTTTTCCTAACAGGATTTCGTATACTTCCGCAAATTTTCTATATTTTTCTCTTGTGATTTTTCCGCTTTCGTATTCCTTACCGTTTAAGCTGATTTTCATAATATAACCCTTTCTGTAAAGGGTGTCAGATTCTGACACCCTCTCATTTTATTAGTGTCCTGTTTCGCTTTCCGCTTTCGGCACTTCCTTATACTCCTGGACTTCGCTAAACCATGCAGCGATAGCTTCTTTTGCTGTCGTGTGTTCTTCCAGTAAGTTACTTTCGTCCACGATAAGGGCGTAAAGCTTCTTTTTTTCTCCCTCTATAGTATCTTCTTTCTTTCTGGCGTAGAAAGTGAAGGTAATCTTAATTGTTTGGGCTGTCTTTTTGTCCTTAACCGTTTCGTATGTAACGTCCGGGTGTTCCGCTTTTCCGCAATAATACCAGCTAAATTCGTACTTGCCGTTCCCCTGTTTTGCCCGGAAGCCTAACGCTACTTCTTTTGCCTTATCCCCTTCCGCTTTTGCCAGGAAGCCGTATTTATAAAGAGTATCAAACAGTAACGCATAGTCTCCCGGCGTTAATCTGTTGACCTCTAATTCAATTTCTGTTTTTTCGTATGTCTCTACGGTGTCTTCTACCTCGTCGTCGCTGTAGGTATACTCGACGCTAAAGGTATCTTTTACTGTTGCTGCGATTGCCTTAGCAAGCCTTACGGGTACGTCCGCTGCGTATACGTCTTCGTCGTTCGTTGTGACTGCTGCTACGCAAATATCCTTTAAGCCTACTAGGCGGCTTCTGGTAATGGTTTCTTTATTTTCCTTTACTGTTGCCATGTTTTAATTTTCTCCTTCCACATTCATAGAAAAGTAAAAGCGCGCTGCTTTATGGTAGATTCCTGTTTCTACTTCGTACTGGTCGTTTCCTGTAAAATAGGTAAAGCCCGCCTTTTTCAGTAGCTTCTTAACCTTCTTTTTCAGCTTAAAGCAGTCTTCTTTACTCCATATATCAACCTGTATGTAATATTCTTCGTTTTCGTTTGTGTCTTCGCTGAAATCTATATCTTCATCACTCATAAAATAAAATGTTATGTGTGTATCGTTTATATCCTGGTTATACCAGCCTTCTTCCGTGTGTACCCCTGTTATCCCTATCACTTCCGCTATAAACTCGGTTAAGTCCAGGTCTTCACTGTTGGGGTATTTCGCCAGAACTTTATTAAGCTGCTCCTTTTCTTCTTCGCTCAAAAGTGCCATGCTTATTCCCCCAGCTTTTCCTTTAATGTCTTTTCGTATTCTTCTTCTGCAATTTCCTTTAGTGCCTGGTATGTCGGTCTGGCTGCGTCTAACATAAAATGTTTAGGCTTGTGCATGGTCGTACCCCATTCATGGAATTTCATATAAAAGAACGGGGAAGTATCGCCCCTGTCCCAGCCCACCAGTTCGCCGTAGTTCCCGCTTTGCGTCGTTCCCTTCTTCGGCACATTGTCCGCCGCATGTTGCCCGGTTCTGCTGCCTTTTCTGCCGGATTTCATGGGGTTACTGCTGTACGCTTTCTTCCGTATCTGCCCTTCCGCTTCCTGTAAGCCGATTTCGCCAGCCCGTTTTATGATTTTCTTGTTTAGTGCCTTTAGTTCTGATTCTGTAGAAAGTCTTTCTATTTCCTTCTGCATTTCATTCAGTCCTAAAAACTCCATTGAAATATCAAAACTCATACTATTTCCTGTGCCTTTATCACGATTTTCCTACGGTTATACTTTCCGTAGTCTGCCGCGATAATGTTAAACACCCTTTCGCCCCATTTAACCCGGTATTCCTTTGTATTTAAGGCTTCCAGTTTTAAGCAAAACCTGGTTTCAAAATTCACTACGTTTTCTAATTTTGCTTCCAGGGCGCTATATAACTCTTTTCCGTACAGGCTCTTTACATCACACCAGCACTTATGATAGTCTTCCCAGGTTTCCACTGGTCTTCCTTTTTCTACTGTCTTTTTACGTTTTTGAATTACTAAATACATAATCACGCCCCCACATTCGCCAGCTTGTCTAATATGGTTTTTGTGATATTATCGGTTTTTGTGTTACTTCCTACCGTAGTAGAACGCACTTCGTACATATCGCTTACGATTTTCTTTAGAAGAAGGGCGGCGATTCTCCGCCCTTTTTCGTATTCTTCGTCGTTTTCATAGTTCGCCTTGTCCTTATATCCAGTGCCTACGCAACCATCTATATAGGCTTCGGCTGTCAAAATAAGCCCGCTTATTTCCTCGTCGTCTTCGTCGTAGCTTACCCTTAAATAATTCTTCGCCTGTTCAAGCGTTAATAATTCTGCTGCCATTTCCTACCCCTTCCGGGACGCATTAGGCAGCCGGGGTAAATTCTACCTTGAAGTCTGCCCTGTCGTCCAACTTCTCACAGTCAAAGCGTTCCTGTACCTTAAGCGCTGTTTCATCAGATTCAAAGAATACAGACTTATCTGTAGACACTGTGTAGCCCTTTCTTTCAAAGAACTTAACCAGTGCATACAGGTTAACCACATAAAATACTACCTTTCCGGTCGCGCTTGCTGTTACCGCTTCGTCGCTCAAAGTGATAAGCTGGCGGTTCTGGAAGTAGTCTTTACCGTTTACGGTCTTTACTAAATCCAGGTTTCTACCGTTCTTATCTTCCTGGGACTGCAAATATACATAACCTGCAAGGTTTGTGATAACTACAGTCTTTGCGCGAAGTGTCGGTAATACGCCGTCGATTACCTTTTTAACCCCGCGCCAGTCAGTAACACCTGTAGATTTGTCTACCGCGTTTGCTTCGACAATCTGTAAAATCTCGTCGTTTTCGCTGTTAACGCCCGCTTCCGCAAAATCCGGCTTAATAACATCCTGGACGATATTAACGGCTTCGTCTTCCTGTAAGTCGTTTGCAATCGGAACTAACGCACCGTAGTTCTCGATATTGTAGTTAATATCCTCTGTATTCGCTGCTTCTCCGGTTAATTTTGTTCCAGATTTGTACTTAGTAAGCTTTTTGCCGCCAATCTTTGCAAAAGGCATTTTTCCATGGTTTGAAGTTACATGTACAATGTGGCAATTTTCCTTAAGGCTCGGGAATCCCTCGCGCAATACCTGGATGTCATTTACAAACTGTTCCGGAAGGATCGCGGCGTTATTGTCGATAGTAACGGCGGCTCTTTCTTCTTCTGTAAGTGCTTCGTTGCCTTTAAGTGCAAATTTAACGGCTGCTCTTAACTCACTTACCGCGGAAGCTGTACGCTTTTCTTCTTTCTTGTGCTTCTGCCCTCTTAATTCCTCTTTTTCCTCGTCGTCTTCTGCTTCTCTTACAGCAAGCAATCTCTGTAATCTTCTTTTTTCCTCTAACGCCGCTTCTGCCTTATCCGCGTCGCGGCTTTCCAGGTAGCCGTTAATCTCCTCTGTTTTCTTTCCGATTAACTCTCTGATTTCCTGTACTGTCATTTTTTAAAACTCCTTTTCGTTTTCTTCCCTAAGCTGCATAAGCCGGGCTTCCATTTTTAATTTTTCTAATCTCTTTTCTTCTTTTGCTTCTTCTTTTACCTTCTCAAAGCTTCTGCAGCTAATTTCTGAACTGTCATAAGCGGGGAAGGTGCAAGGGCTTACTTCCAGCAGCACCGCCTTTACTACGCTTCTTTTGTAAATTTCTTCGCCTTCATGTACTACTTTACTCCACCTGTCTTCCTGGCAGATAAAGCCGAAGCTGCTACCGTCTACATCCCCGCGCTGTACGCTCTCTTTTACGTCATTTCCCCAGGTATTGTTAGGTAAATCAATGTCATACGCTAACCCTGTGGTATCTGCCGTATTGAAGCGTAAAGTATCGGTTTTTGTGCTTCCTAACGGTCTGCTTGTGTCGTGATTCCATAAGGCTTTTATCTCTTTCCCCACTTCCTTACAGCTATTTAAGCTTTCGTCGAAGCAGCCCGCCGCGATTTCCTCTAAATATTTGTCGCCCCAGCGGTCTACTATCAAAACAGGGGTATTGTATTTAACTGCATATCCGCCGATTGTCCGGCTGTCTTCTCCCTCTGCTGCCGCTCTTACTTCCAGGGCGATTCCCTGGCACTTCCGGCAGTAATTACGAATTTCCGGGCTTTCTCCTTCCGTTCCTCTATTCGTTGGCATTGCTCCCGCTCCCTTCTTCTTTTTTGCCTATGTCTTTTAGCTTCAAAACTCCGGCATTTACTATTAGTTCGTCCCCGTCCGGCAGCTTTTGGCGCTGTAGTTCTAACCTGGCTTCGTTCGGGGTATAGATTCCGTTAGAAACATAAGCACAAAGTATTTTCTGCTGTGTTTCTGCCGAAGTCCTCAAAATCACGTTCGTATTAAAACGCGCTTTGTAGCCCTTGTCCCGTTTCTCTTTTGTTAATGCGCTCCATGTAGTTTCCTGTTCTATGGATTCAAACAGTATTAACAGTGTGTCAATTAAAAAGCTTAATTGCTGCTGTTCCAGGGAATTATTATTAGCGTCCTTAAGGTCGTTAAGCTGGTGCATTTTGATACCAAAAAGCGCCGCTATCTGGCTTATAGACATTCTTCTAATCTGTTCGTACTGCGCGTCCGCCAGTGACAAATTGATAGGCTGCACACTAAAGCCCGCCGGGACTGTAAAAATACGTTTTCCTTTGCTGTAAAGCCGCCCGAATTTCTCTTGTGTCTTCCTTAACTCTTTTTCGTCCTTTATGTCAGACGTAAGCTGTACTACCAGCTTATTAGTAAGCCCGTTATCGTACAGCGTATTAAGGTAATTCTGCGCCTTAATCTGTCCTTCTATCGTGCCTTTCACAATTTCCCTAATCGGTTTTGTGTTGATTCCGTCCATTGTAAAGCCCTTGAATATAAGCAAGTCTTCATAAAAGCCGGAATCTGTAAAGCTGCTGCCTACAATCCTGTAATCTACTAAAGCCTTGTGCCTAAGCTTCGATTTTAATAACCCCGCGTCGTCTACCGTGATTCCTTCCACCGTACACGGGTACAGCGCTTCTATTTCTCCGTTTCTTCCGTACTGCTTCGCAATCGCGCTAATACCTTCGTGCTGCCTGGTGGCTTCTACCGCCTTCCACATGTCAATAGCTGTCATGTATGGGTTAGGGCGAAGGCTTAACAGTTCGTTTAGTCTTTCTTCTGTTGCCCTTCTTATTCCGTTTTCTGTGTCTTGCACCAGGTAAAGCGGCGTTTTTGCTACCGCTTCCGATAACTGCTTAATACATGTAAAGTACGTCGCTTCCCTCATAGCTGCCGCTGGCTGCTCTGAATCTATCCCGAATACCTTTAGGAATATCTTTTCTTCATCCGTAAGCGTTATGCTATCGGTCGTTTCTTCCCTCTTTTCTAAAAAATCTAAAAACATTACTTCTTACCACTCCTAACCAGCATAACCGCCGCTACCAGCATTTCGCCGCTTAGTAGATATAACCCCGCGTGTTTGCTTATGTCATACGTTACCGCAAAAGCAATAACCAGGGCTGCCACTAATAGCGCGTCTGCGACTATTAACCTTTTATTTTTTATCTGTTTTATTCTCTTAAGCATTTTCTACCTTCTTTACATAGCGTCCAGGTATTCAACCGGGTTATAATGTTCAATACCGTTTTCTTCGATACACAATAGCAAGCCCATAAGCATAGCTATAATGCCGTCTATCTTAAATTTCGATTTCTTCTTACTGTACTTCACGCCTAACATTTCGTCGTAAACCGCTATACAGTTCTTAGCCATGAACCGGAAGCACTCATTTTCTGCTATGATGATTCTTTCATCTACTAACAGGTTTTCAAAATCATTTATAACCTGTGTCATGGTCTTCGTTCCCTGTCCTAACGGTATTACTTCCCAGCGGTCTTCCAGCCTGTTAATAATCGTCTGGCTTCCCCACTGGTCGAAGCCTATTTGTTCTATCCTGTACGTTTCGTCCAGTTCCGTAGCATGGTCTAAAAACCTATCGAAGTTTATGTATTTTCCGTCAAGCGCTATTAAATCGCCTTTCTTTATCCAGTATTCATAAGGGTTATTATCCTTATGCTGTCTGTATGCTACGGTTTCTTTCGGTGTGTACAGATACGGAACGACTATAAAGCGCCCCGTAGTTTCTTCGTAGAATACCAGGACAAAGCCCGTAATATCGTTCTTGCTGGATAAATCCAGCCCGCCCCAGCACTTCCAGCCTTTTAAGTCTTCTGTATCTACCTTTTTCGTGCATGTGTCCCATAAATCCATATTGATAGCGCCTTTTTCATGGTCTAATGCTACATGTTGGTTTAGGAACATTCTTCTAAACATGTTTTCCTGTAGTGGCATTAGCCTAATGCGCTTTGCATAGTTCGCCAGGTCTTCCAGTTTCCTAAATACTCCTAATGCTGGGTTTGATTTATACCACTGGGCTTCGTCCTCTACGTTACAGTCTTTGTCTGCTTCATATATCCGGTAATAAAAGCTAGGGTCGTTTACCTCTCCGGCTTCTATCTTTTTCGCCATTGTGTAAAGCTGCATTTCCGGGTTTGCTGGGTCTTCCCCGCTGGAAGCTGTCGTAATTGTCATTATTAACGGTTCATCCCATGCACCTTGTCCGGTTCTAAGCTTTCCGTACATTTCGTCGTTTTTTGCCTGGTGTATCTCGTCCAGGACTGCCACATAGTCGTTAAAACTGTCCGCATTATCCGCGTCAGAAGACAGTACCATAAGTTTATTACCGTTGTCCTTCCGTACAATGGTTTTTGTACTGCTCGTTATCTTGCAGTACCGCCTTAAGGTCTTATTTGTCTTTATGAAATGTTCTACAGTTGCGTATAATTCCCCCGCCTGTTTCGTCGTATTTGCTGTTAAAATAAAAAGCGCGCCGAAGATATGCCGCTGACAGAAGAACAAATACACTACAATGATTGCCGCTAAGAATGATTTACCATTTTTTCGCGGTATGTTTATATGTGCTTCTCTATGTTTGCGCTTGCCGTCGCTTCTTCTCTTTACACAAAGAATTTCGGTTATAATCTCAAACTGAAATTCTAGTAATTCAAATTGTCGGCTTGCGCCCCTGTCATTAGTCAACTTCGACACGAACTTAAATACTTTCGTTGCTTCTTCAACGTCGTAATAATATTCTTCGTTGTCCCACTTCTTTTGTAACTTTTCCAACCAGGAAGCTAATAGCAGTTCCTTTTTAATCATGCGCTACCATTCCGTCTAATTCCGGGTCTATGCCGCTCTCCGAAGCGTTCCCGGCTTCCTTCATCCGCTGCCGCGCCGCCGGGGTTAACCCCAATTCCTTAGCCCATGCCCTTAATTCTGTTTGCGCTTTGTTTGCTATGCTTACTTCTGGTCGTTGCTGCTCGTAGCCGTTGTCCCCAACAAGCATACTGTAGCCCTTTTCGTCTATAATCTGTTCGCACCGCTGCCACTTTGCATAATTGATACAATAGGCTTCCAGTGCCTTTAAGTCTTTGTCTGTAAAATCTTTTCCTTCTTCCGCTAAAATCTTGGCTACTCTGCGCCATTCCTTTTTAGCGGTATTATTTAACCACTTCGGGCATGGTTTAGGCTTATTTTTTTCTTTTTCATTTTCTTCTTTTGCCATGCTTCCACCTCATGCACTCCCCCCCTATAGTAAAAATTGCCGTTTTTTTTCAAGCAAAGTTGAACTCGGGACTTTGAAAATATATTTTTAAGTTTTTATATCCCCCCTGTCAGAACGAACTCCCTATAGAACCGTTCTAACATTTCGTATAAAATCTTTTGCATTTTCTTCTTTGCCTTGTAGCTGCGGTCATACTCCTTATGTATGCGCCTATGGTTCGCTTCGCTTAATCCTATCACGTTCGCCGCGTCCAGCCTTCTAGCCCAGGCTTCCGTTATCTCTTGTATGTGGTGGTAGTTCTCCGCGTCTATGATTCTTCCGGTTGTGTAGTATTCGTAAATATCTATACCTAACTGTGCCGCTGCCTGTGCGGCTCTGAATCGCTCCCAGGCTTTGCTATTATAAAACTGCTGCCGCCTGGCTTCCTGTTCGTCCTTCATGCGACGCTGCTTATATTCTCTGTACTTCTTCCGGTCTGTCTCCCTGTGCTTATCACAGTACTTAACCCCAGCTTCTACTACCTTGTGGCAGCCTGGATAACTGCATAACTTCTTTATCATGTGCCGCCCTTCTTTCTATCAGCGCTGCCCTGGATTTCATGCAGCGCCGGAGGTTTAGGACAAACAAAAAAGAAGAACCAGACAAAGGGGTCGTTACCTCTGTCTAATTCTTCTTGTGTTTGTTCCTTAATATTACCATAAAGTTTTTATAGTTTCAACCGCTTTTATTTGATTTACCCATATACTTTTAAGAGTTTTAGGGTAGGAAAAAAGGCTATCAGCCGTAGCCGATAGCCTATATATGTTACAGTGCCAGCTTATATAATACCAACTGATTAAGGCTTACTCCTTCTTCCTCTGCCTGGATTGCTAACCGCTGGTGTAATGATTTCGGAAGTCGTACATTAAACTTCCCGCTATAGTTCTCTGTTCTTTCCGGCAGCGGGATAGGTAAGTTATTTTCTAACTTAACCTCTAAATATCCTTCCATAGCTTCGTTAAGATTCTCGTATAATTCTTCCAGGGTATCGCCCGTACTCTGGCAGCCGTCCAGTTCTAAGATTCTGCCGTAAAAATAATGCCCGCTTTCGTCGTTCATTTCATTTACGATTCTTGTATAAGGCAGCTTCATATAATCCTTTACTTCCATTATGTCCTACTCCTTTCTATTACTCTTTTATATTATATCCAGGTTAGGGGATTTACTCCCCTATCCTGTTAAGTATGTCTACTATGTACGCCTTCTTTAATGGGCTTTCCTGTTTGATTGTGGTAAGGTCGCCTGTCTCTTTGTTCAAGTACTGTTTGTGGCTTCCTTTCTGTCTTACTCCTTCGTAGCCGTAAGCCCTTAGTACTTTGTCAGCTTCTTCGGGGCGTATGCCGTTCGGCTGTCTTTTCATTTTTTCAATTATCTTTTCTACGCTTGGCACTTGGTTTATCTCCTTTCTGATATTATAGTACCATATTTAGTACTATAAGTCAATTCTTTTTTGCATGTTTTTTATACTTTCTTCTGGTACAAAGTCCATGCAATCGCCGCCAGTTATTAGACTTGTCCGTATTTGCTGCTGTCAACTGCTGCCGCTTCTGGCTTCGTTCTAATTGTTTCTTTCTGTCTCTTATGGACTGCTGCCGTAGGAAACTGTTTACAATCTGTCTTCCCGCTTTCTGTATTGCTTTCGCTATGCGTCCGAACGCTTCTACTACTGCGTTCCATTCTTCCGGCGTTCCATTCCATTCTTTCGGTACTTCTGTCATTACTTCCCCTTTCTTTCTACCACTGTAAGACTTATCGGCTCTATCATATCTTCCAGCAGTACATAATATGGTTTTTTGTTTCCTGGCGCTGCTTTCAGATTCACATAGGGGAAGTGTACGAAGTACGCCAGTATTTCCATATCCGGGATATTACGCACTTCCTTAACCGTTCCAATCTTCCCCAGGATATGCTTAATATGCTTCTGCTTTACTCCCACTTCCTTAAGCCTGGCTTCGGTGCATGTTACCCGCACCTTCTGACCTTTTCTAATTTCCATTTTGTCACGCTCCTAAATCCACGATTCTACTACGCTTTTGTGGTCTTCTCTATTCCTTCCAAAAGGCAGCATAGCCGGGAAGCGCTTTGTAATATCTTCCCGGATTTCCTCTACGGTATTCCTGGTTATAATAATATTCGTCGGCGCTGTCCCTTCAAATAACCGGGCTACGCATTTGTCCGGGTAATCATCCGGGCGATTGAATACGCATATAATAGGCTGCTTTAATTCGCTTGTGTCTACATCTGCAAAGCTTTTAACTTCTGTTGTTTTCATTCTCTCCGCCCTTTCTTGCTGCCAGTTCACAGTTAATAACGATTTCCTGTAAATTGTAAAAATCGTCTTCGCTTATGTATTCCCTTAAGTTGAATAAATCCGCTGTAAGAATTGCTGTAGCTTCCGGCATATCTACCGCTTCGTCATCTGCTGCCGCCTGGTCTTCATCTGCTCCCGTTTCCGGTTCATTCATTGCACCCGCAAGCCCTTGTTTTTCCTGGCTTTTCGGTTCTTTCGTAGTGTCAGATTCTGACACCTTTTTAGACGTTTTCTTAATTGTGTTTTTCAGTGTTTCCACTACTCCAAAATATCCGGCTTCTAACATAGCTTCCAGCAGTTCCATTAAATCATAGTCCCTAAGATAGTCTGTATACTGCCTATCGTCTCTTTCCAGGTGGAAGCCCCGGTTATCGAAGTACACCGTATAGCCTTCGCCTTCATGTTTAAAGTTAAAGCTTGTCTTCCCTGGTGCATACTTACCGTCTTCATAGCAAAGCTTCTTTCTGTAGTTCTCAATGATATTTAACAGGGCGTTAATTCCTCTGCTGCCTTTGTAGGATTCTATGAAGTCCTTACTAAACGCCCCGGAATGAAGGATAGCGGTAATATAGCAGCTATACGGAAGCCCTCTGGGCGTATAATCTGGATTTAATACACCGTCAATTTTAAAATGTGCTGTATCGGTCTTTATACTACGCCCGCCTGTTACTTCCGGGTAGTCGTCTAAATCCTGCTGCATATCTACTTGTTTTTCCGGTTCTTTATCCGATACCGGGTATAACTCATTAACCAACCGTACATAACGCGTCCAGGTTATTTCCTCTGCCCCGTCAAGCCTTACGCCCCTTATACTACAATCATAATCTACGCCGTCGCTATTTCCGCCCGCGTGGCTTCTTCCCAGGTGTTCTATACATGCTTCCTTAAGCTTACTTCTGTCCCCGTCGTACCGCTTCGCGTGTGCTTCGTAGAATTTCTTTACGGCTGCTGGTGTCGGTTCTTTTTTCTTCTTTTCTTCCTCTACCATTTCCTTAACTTCGCTGCTCAACATTCCCCCGGATTCTATTACTTCCTTCTGTTTTTCCTCTGGCAACCTGGAAGTTTCATAAGCCGTTGTAAAATTCATTTTTCCATTCTTAAAGGCTTCCTTTCCTTCCTCGCACAAATTATTATTAATTTTTTCTATTTGTGCCGCTTTTCCGGTCGCTATGCCTACAGCGCTTGCTATGTAATCACGCATTTTCCCCTTTATCTGCACTTCCTCGGATTTCTTCGCCGCTATCAGATACTTCTTAAACTCTGCTACGCCTTCCGTTAATTCCCAATCGCTTAAGCGTCTGCTAAAGATATTCGCGCTATGCAGTGTAAGCATAAACATAGCTTCGGACATTTCTTTTATTTTGCAGTCAATCAGCTTAAAGCTGTCGTGTCCGCGTTCAATATTAAGGACTGCTGCCGCCGTTCTCCTATGTCCTACTATAATTCTGTCCTGTCCCGCTACCCGTCCTACTATCACTTCCTGTAGCTGCCCCACCAGTAACATATTATCCGCTAATTCCTCTATATCGTCCTGGGAATACTTATTATGTTCGCTTGGAATCAGTGTACGCGGGTCTAACTTTATCTTCCGGTATTCCTCTGTAAATATAATGCCCTGGCGGCTGTTCTGGTTCAGTCTGTCGCCTACTCCTAATCTACCCATTATTTACCCTTCCTTTCTTGTCAATCTTATATATTCTGCTGCCAGGCTCTTATAGTCCCTTGTCGCCGCGCTCCTGGGTGTTGTCTCTATAAGGCTCTTTTGCTTCTCATACGTCCAGTCTACGACCTTCTTACTGTAACAGATATGTGTATTAAAGGTGCTGTACTCGCTTTTCTGTAAGGCTTCTTCGCCCTTCACTACGCTTATGTCGTTCGTAAACATAGTAACCAGGCATTTAACCATGGACAAGCCCGGGTTATACGGTCTGATTTCCTCTATAACCTCTGTCAATTCTTCCATGCCGTCTAAGGCGTCCTTATCCACCTTAATCGGTATAATAACATCTTCTGCTGCCGCCAGGGCGTTAAGTACATTGATTCCGACACCAGGCGGGCAGTCAATAAAGCAATAGTCGTACTGGTCTTCTACCTGGTCTAATACGTCCTTCAATCTTACAATCTGGTTCGCTTCCTGGTCTAACATAAGGTCTACTGCTGCCGCGTCCATATTCATATTAGCCGGGATAATGTCAAGCCCTACGCGTCCACTGCTGCGTATTACGTCTTCTGCCATTGTATCTGTATCGCGTAAGACGTTTTCCATACTCTTATAATCATAACTATGTACCCCGAAGAACTTACTTACGTTCGCCTGTATATCGTTATCCACCAGCAAAACCCGGTATTTATAGACTGTCGCCATAATCAAAGCCAGGTTTATAGCTGTCGTGCTTTTTCCTACTCCGCCTTTCAAATTAACTATTGCTGCTGTCCTCATACGCTTACCCCTTCCTTATTTCTCTATTGCAGTTCTGATAATTCCTATTAGTTCTGTCTTCGTTACCCTTTCCCAATTTCCATATTCTTCTAATTTACTTCGTAACCAAGCGCTGCAATCTTCTTTTTCTTTCATTCTTTGCTCTTCTTTTCGTAATCTATCTTCTGCCATGTCCGCCGCTGTGATTAGCGTATTTCTTTCTTTTCGCAATTTCTCAATCTGGTCGTTTAATCTGTCTATCTCTCTTTCCTTTTCTCTTACCTCTTTTTTTGCTTCTGCTTCCCTTTTTTTATATTCGTCCGCTTCTATTATTGCTATTTCTCGTTTTTTTCTATTTTGCGTTTCTGTTTCTCTTTCACGTTCTGTAATATCTTTAATTTGTGCTTTTAATTTTCTGTTTTCTTCCAGAATATCTACTAAATGCGCTTTTACGCTATCCACGCTTATATATTCGCGTAATAGATTTTCTTCCGGTTGCTGCACTATTTCCGTACATTCTTCTTTTCTTTTTAAAAAATCAAACATTCCTAAACCGTCCTTTCTGCGGCAGCAGTTTTAACAAATGCTGCCGCTGCTGCATTGTTTACAGTTACCTTCGTGATATACTTTTTTCCTTGCCTTCGACCAAAGAAGTAGGTGCTTTATCCTTTGTTACTCTTTTCTTCCTAAGCAGCCCATATTATCGCAAGCCCTACAATCCGTCCCGCAAAATCCTATAAACCGCTTCGCATTTACCCGGTCTGTAAGTTTTGCCTTTTCTGCCGGGTATGTATCGCTTTTAATATCCAGGTTTTCTATAGTTCCGCACAGATACGCCTTAATCACTTCTATAGCAGCGTCTGAACCATACACTATAACAGCCTTTCCGCCGATTCTGTTAATTGTGTCGATAAAGGTAAGCTGTTCTTCTGTTGCTTTGTTACTCCCTACCTTCAATTCGACATACAGGTTATTATAGCCGCCTGCTGCATACGGTAAGCATATATCGCTTACCCCTGGCTTCATGCCCTGGCGCTTTAGGTCTGCCCCGGCTCTTACGCTTCTCTTTCCTTCGTTGGCTGCATGATACATAGCCTTAAGCACCGGGGTTTGTGACTGCTCCCAGCGCGCCCAATCAAAAACGGCGGCTTGTGCCTGGGCTTCGCTTTCTCTACGCTCCATACTCTAACACCCTTCCCGCTGCTCCCTGGGCTGCCTGGGTGTCTGCTTCTGCTGCCGTTTCCAGTTCAACGCTTGAACATTTCCCTTTTGCACTTAATATAATTGCTTTCTTCATACAGCCGCTATCACTGTAATTTCTACAGGTTTTCATACCACACACTACGTTAGTACTGCTCATTGTCCTTATCCTTTCCCGTTATTTTCTCTGCCAGCATTAAGACATTGCCGTCTCTGCCTTAAGCTGCTGCTTTGCCTTCTCTGGTGTCTCTGCTATGTACTGCCCTACGGCTTTCGTAATTTCTTCTACCGCTAAAGCTGTTAATGCTCCGTCGGCTTCGTATTTCTTTAATACCGTATCTAAAGCCTGTCCCGCTAAGGCGATACCATTAACTAAGCCTTCTTCGTAGCCATTGTTATAACTTCGGTCTGTTACCCTGGATAAGTAGCCGTCTAACTCCTGGCGGCTCATTCTCTTAATGCGTCTTGCCGTCTCTCTGTCGATTCCTAAAGTTTTTCCCATTCTAATTCCGTTTCCTTCCATGTCTGATTGATTCTTACGAACGTATAAGTAAAGAACGTGTAGCCTGTCTTTTCGTGTATACCTTCCCTAACGCTGTCGCCGTCCAGGCAATACGATTTTTCCAGCTTCTTAGGCAGTCTGGCTATTCTGTTGTACCAGCCCTTATCCTTTATCGGTTCTTTTCTTAAGATTGTCGGTTTTCTTAGGTTCTTAGAACTGTTCCAGCGTTTCCCCTGTAAAGCGTCCGGGTCTTTTAACATGCCGTCGCTTTGTTTTATCAGATACGACGCTAACTTAGCGTAGTTCCCTGAATCGTCCAGGGGGTTAAAATGTGTCCGCCCTCTGCCCTTCCAGGCTTTTGTTATTGCCCGCTGGCTTACTTCGTCTGGTGTATTTATAACTAAGTGATGATGTAGCGCCCCCTTCTTGCCGATTTCCATAACGTGTATGTATTTGAATACCAGCCCCAGGGATTTATACAGCTTCCGCATTTCCTGTAAGAAGTCGTCCGCGTCTGCTCTCATTGCCTTCCTTCCGGCTGGACGTTCACTAAGCTTATAATCTAATACTAAGTGCGTGTCCCCTTCCTGGAAGTTCTCGTTTATCAATCTCCTTAGTTTTTTCTCTGCTGCTCTTTTGTTTACTTCTCTCTGTTCATCTGTTGTAAGCTGCTTCCTCTTTCCCCGCTTCACTCCCTTCTTGTTAAATCTGCTGCTATAATACTTTGATACCTCTATGGTATTTCCAGCCTTCACTACCTCTATGATGTACGGCATATATTAACCCACCCTATCGTTAATACTTTTATCAAGCCATAAAAGGGGCGGAAACCCCTTGAAAAATAAGCTTTTTCGTTGACTTCCGCCGTACATTTTGGTATACTTATTTATGTGAGTAAGTACAATATGTACGGCAAAGCCGCTAGATTATTTCCCGATAGTCTAGCGGCTGTTTTATTGTCTTTTTTGGCTTTCTTCGGGTGTGTGTATTCTGCCGTTAAGCAGTTTCTTTTTTCTTCTGTAATTCGTACTGGTTTACTGACAGTTCGTAGCACGTTCTAGGCTCTTTTCCCCTGTCCCCTAAGTCTTTTATATACTCGCGGCTCTGTAAGCGCCCTACGGCTTCGATACAGTCCCCTACATGCAGTTTTTCCGTTGCCCTGGTGGCTGTGCCGTTCCACATGATAGACGGGATATAGTCGCTTAACTGGCTTCCGTCCTCTCTGTGTACCGCTAATAACAGGTCTGCAATCAGCAGCCCGCGCGGTGTCTCTCTAATGGGTACTTCTTTGCACAAGAAGCCCGTAACAACTACCTGGTTCGTGATTCCCTTGTAATCGTCGTCTTCCTGGATAGAAAACGCCCTTACGGAAATATCCAGCTTGTCCTTAATGTTCCTGGTTCTGATTTCTCCGGTAATAAGAAGCTGCGCGCCTACTACTTCCCCTTTTTCGTCAATGTCTGCCAGGGCGTTATATGCTGCTGTGTCTTCCTCTACCACAATGGGTAAAATATCAATGATTCCGCTTTCGCGCTGTACCGCAAAATTAAACTTGTAGTACTCCGTTCCTTTTTTGTCTATGCTTGCCTGTTGCGGGTAGTCCAGGACTTCCCCATACAGTAAAATAAAATTGTTCATGCTCTCCTACTCCTTTTCCTTCTCTTTCCAGTAATATTCCTTTGTTTCCCCGCCGCTTTTGCTGGCGATTCTCTTTAATATCAACTTTTCTTCGTCCCTTCTTCTGTGTCTCTTTTTGCTAATACCATTTTGGTAGCGATATAAAGTGCTTTCTGTGTTACTTCGTCCAGTCCTTCAAGAAGTAAGTTAGCTTCTTCGGCTCTTGCCTTTTTGTGTTCCATTCTCTCAACCGTTGCCGCTGTCATATTAACAGCCCCCTTTCTTCCTTCTATTCGCTGCCAGACAGCCCCGGAAAAGTCTTTCTGTTATTTCTTCCTGGCTGCTTAAGCCTACCTTCTGCCCGGTATACGGTACACATGAAATAACCTTAGATTCTGCCGTAGTACAGTTCCTGCTGGCTTCGTTCTCATTTCGCGCCGGAACTAACCGGGTCTGCCTTCCGCCTAATGTTTCTACTTCTACTACAAATTTCTTCACTGTTTTTCACTCCTACTTTTTATGTAATTTTCTACCACTTCCGTCGCCCGCTTATAGCATTCCGTTTCACTTTCCTCTTTGATTTTGCAAATACTACGGGTTTTCTGTTCTCCCCGGTATTCCCATATTTCTATTAAGCCGTCGTCGTATAAGCTAAAGCGGCTGTGCATACGCAAGTTGCTAACCCTCTGCGCTTGCCTGTACACTCTATAGAATTTGCTAATAGCTATTCTACGGGCTGCTTCTTTGTTATCCGTCTTATGCGCTCCCTTCCTTTCTTCACGCCCTTTAATACCAGGCTTAAAACCTTACAGGCTATTACTGTTGCCGCCAGTAAAATAGCACCCGCTGCCACTGTTACCAGAATAATAAAAACTTTCACGCTCAAAACTTTGATACCTCTAAACAAGGACTTTTATGACTGCTGCCACAGCCTTTTATCTTTTGCTTCTCAATGCTGCTATTTCTGCCTTAATGTCTTTTCCGGTGTAATCAGCTAAAAGCTTTTCGCTTATCTGATACGCCCAGGAAGAAGAACCCGGAAGCTGTATAGCTATTCCTATGTTTAGCTTCCCTTGCTGCATAGCCACCCGGACAAACTGCGGCGATACTCCTAAAATGTCCGCTGCTTCCGCTGGCTTTATGTTGTTATCCCTCAATTTATCCCGCCTTTCTTGCGTATTCGCCTTCTGCATTTATCCAGGCTTAGGACTGGCTACCCGCTGGTAGGCTGCATTACGCTTTTTCTTTGTTCTTTTTCGTGGTATAATTATCAAAAAAACTTAAGGGGGTTTACCATGAAACACATTTCATATTCTTTTAGCAATTCTGATATAGAAGCTATCACTTTTGCCCTTACTATCCTTCCGTCCCTTGGTATCGAAGAAACAGAAGCCCAGGCAGCTATTAACTATCAGTGCTGTTGTTCCGCCGGGGAAAAGCTTATTAAACACGACACGAATATAGTGCCTAATGAATTTCGCGTTATCCTGGCTTCCCTTCAAGCCGTCCAGCTTATTAACCAGGGCGAACTTGAAGTAGACCAGGAAACAAAGCAGAAATGCAGCAGCTACTTATTTACTGTTAATAAGCTTGTGTCTGTCTTTGATAAGCAAATGTCGTAGCTTACATTTACTGCAATTTCATTTTCAAAATTACTATTTACAAGCTGCCGAAGTCTTTCGGCGGCTTCTTTTCTGTCTGGCGGCATTTTCCCACGCTCCTTCCCGGCTTGTTTTACCGTGTAGGCGCTTTTTCTCATTAAAAAAGCTGCTTAAAAACCTGTTATCCTTCCATACGCTCTATAGCTGGCGTAACCGCTGCTATTTTTTCACAGTATGCAGTATCAGCTATTAGCTTGCTTCCTCTGCTGCAAGGTAGCCACCCTTGCCACTAATGCGCCGTGTGGGATTTGAACCCACGACTTACCGCTTATGAGGCGGTCGCTCTAACCACTGAACTAACGGCACTTGCTGGGCGACTGCTGCCGCCCTTACTTTATTACTTCATTCCCATAGCTTCCATCATTATTCCGGCTGTGCTTTCCTTTTCGTCCCACTGTAAAAGCAGCCCCTTAATTGCATACGGAAGGTCGAAAGGTATAGTTACATGTCCTTCTTCCATAGTGTTACAGGTTTCATACATTGCGTTGATTGCCGCTAACTGCCATTCCTCTACTTCGTTTTCTTTATCGCTAAGGAATTTCACTACTTCGCTTGCCGCTTTCATGCAGTTGTGCATACATCTAATGTTATTTTCTGCACAGCTTGCCATAATTACCGGCTTTCCTTCTGCTTTGGCTTTCTCAAATTCTGCGCGCTGCTTCGCTCCCTTTTCTTCTTCCTCTAACATAAATTCCGCAAAATAACATACAAGCTGTCTGGTTCTTTTAATTGCCTTTTCTCTGGTTTCTGTAAAATTTCTCATCTTCTGCACTCTCCTTTACTTTCCCTGTTTCAGTCCTAAAATGTAAAAATATACTTTTCTCTGTAAGCGATAGTCCATTTTGTCAATGAAGCTATGTAATGCTCGTTTAATAGTGTCCGGCTGCATTGTCCTTTACCTTCCTTTCGTTTTTTCTGTTGCTATGCGATAAGTATATATCGCTTTGCTACTGCTTGTCAACACTTTTCGCAAATATTTTTGTTGCTTTGCGATATTTTTTGTGCTATAGTAAAATCACTTCATAGAAAGGGGGCATTGTTTTGAACGGAAGATTAAAACAGCTTAGAAAAGCTTTGAATTTGAAGCAAGGCGATTTTGCCGCTGCGCTTTCAATTTCACAAGGTCACTTGTCGGATGTGGAAAACGGACGTAAAGAAGTATCTGATAGAATTATTAGTATTTGCTCGTTGAAATTCAACGCTAATGAAGAATGGCTTAAGACTGGCAACGGCGATATGTTTAACCCTATGTCCGAAGACGAAGAATTAGATATGTACATAGGTCGCATATCCGGCGGCGAAGATAAGTTTAAAAAGAATCTTCTTAAGGCTCTTTGTAAGCTTACGAATGAAGAATGGAACGTACTCAAGAAAATCATTGCAGAAATGAAAGAAGGGTAGACGCTATTTACGTCCACCCTTCAACCCCAGGATATAAAAGTATATTTTCCTTAACAATCTTTCTTCCTGGATAGTATCTATAAGGTTGTGTAGCTTCTCACGCATTATAGTTAAGCCCCCTTCCTTAGTGCTATCCATTATAAAAGATTTTGCTCTGCTTGTCTTATATTCTAAAAACATTTCCAAAATCCTGGAAATATTTTTAGCGCTAGGGCTTCAAAGGTTTTACTATGGTATACTACTTATATTCCGATTCGTACAGTTCGCTAATGCGGCAGCCTAACCCCTTGGCTATCTTTTCCAGGTTAGCCAGTGTAGGCGAAGTTTTCCCGTTTTCAATATTGTTAAGCGTGGATTTGCTTACACCTGTTACAGCTGCTACAGCTTCTAGCTTTAAGCCTTTAGCTGTACGGATTTCCCATAACTTAATAATTACCATAATCTACCAGCCTTTCCGCGTGATAGATTTATGGTACTAAACTTACAGAAAGGCGGTTTTTATGGGACTGTTTAACAAAGAATCATGTATTATATGCAACGGAAAAACAAACGCTTTAACAAAAGCTAAAGCTTCTTCCGGCGTTGTATGTTCTTCCTGTCTTTCCCTTTGTAGCCCTGGCTTCATAAGGAATATAGGGAACAAAACTACTACGGATATTAAAGAACATATAGAGTATGTAAAAGAGAATCAGCTTTTATATAATTCTTTCCAGGCTACGGACACTGTAGGAAAACTATTTTTTGTGGATAAAGTAAACCAACGGTTTTATATTCCCGTTCCTGCTGCCACATTGTATAATAAAATACCTATTGTATATTCCTTTGATAACATAGTAGATTATGAATTAGTCGTTGACGGGGAAAGTTATACAAAAGGCGGCGCAAGTATAGGGCGCGCACTTATCGGCGGCGCTATTTTCGGCGGTGCGGGCGCAATAATCGGCGGTTCTACCGGGAAGCGCAAGCAAAAGGAAGTCATTAAAAAAATGTATATAAAGATTTCCTTAAAACACCCCTATGACAGTTATACGGAAATTCCTTTAATCTCTACAGAAGTTAAGAAAGGCGCTTTTATTTATAACACCATGACAGACGCGGCTAATAAAATTCTTGCCCTATTAGATTCAATGGTAGCAAGTGAACCCGTCGCCATTCCTTCCGCTTCTGCTGCTGATGAATTATTGAAATATAAGCAACTGTTAGACTGCGGCGCATTGACACAAGAAGAATTTGATACAAAGAAAAAAGAATTATTAAACTTATAAATACTTGCTTTTTGCTGGCTGCCACCAGCTTAAGCACTTAAAAAGCCGCCCCAGGCTGCCACCTGGAACGGCTCACGCGATACCTATAAACAAGGGCTTATAGTGATCAAAACGCATATTGATTATACCATAAGCCTAGCATTTTAGAAAGGGGCTTATTTTTTATCCCCTTTTTTAAGAAAGGCTGTGATTCTATGAAATTACCTAACGGCTTTGGGACTGTGTATAAGCAGCCAGGCAACCGCCGTAACCCGTATGTAGCCAAGAAAACAAAAGGCTGGGAAATTAACCCAGCAACAGGAAAAGCGAAGCAACTTTTTACTATCGTCGGTTATTATCCTACCAGGAAAGAAGCGTTAACCGCACTTGCTGAATTTAATGCCAACCCCTACGACGTGAACGCGGCGAAGGTTACTTTTGAAGATGTATACGACCGTTGGAGTAGTGAACACTTCCCAACCGTCAGCGATTCCAATGTAAAGGGCTATAAAGCTTCCTGGAAACTCTGTGATAAAATCGCTTCTATGTGCTTCGTTGATGTTAAATTAGACCACCTTCAAATGGTTGTTGATGAATCCGGGAAGAATACCCCGACGCTTAGGAAGTTAAAAGTTATGTTAGGGCTTATGTATAAATACGCTGTAATACATGAAATAATACCAAAGGAAAGAAATATGGTTGAATATCTCAATATTAAAAATGCTGGAAATCCAAACGCACTAAACCGCGAACCATTCAGTAAGACGGAAGTTAACCGTATCTGGAAAGTTAATGACACAAATATATACTATACTGTTATTCTCATGCTGATATATTCCGGCTGTAGAATAAGCGAACTGCTGGATTTAAAGAAAGAGGACATAGACTTAGAAGCAAGGTGTTTTAAAATCATTGAAGCTAAGACTGCTGCCGGAATCCGTACCGTACCGATAGCCGAAAAAGTATACCCTTTCTTTGAATACTGGTTCAATCTTAACGACTGTGAATACCTCTTAAGTACACCAGAAGGCGAACACTTCAAGTACAGAAATTATTATGATAGTTATTGGTCGCCGCTTATGGAAACTTTAGGAATGTCGCACCGCCCGCATGACACCCGGCATACTTGCATAAGCATGTTAACGGTTGCTGGCGTATCGGATAAGGTTATAAAAAAGATTGTGGGACACAAGGGACAGGGCGTAACTGAAATTGTATATACTCACTTTGAAATAGAAGAACTGATAGACGCAATTAATAAAATATAGGCTTTTTCCGTGTAAGTTACGTGTAAGTTATGTGTAAGTTACCGTCAATTTTTTACCCTTTTTTGTGGTGTTCTTAAAAATCTCTGGCATAAAGAAAACCCAGGAAATATAAGCATTTCCTGGGTTTGTGTCTTTTCTGTATTCTCGGTTGAATTATCTCTTTGAGAACTGCGGTGCTCTACGAGCTGCCTTCAAGCCGTACTTCTTACGTTCTTTCATTCTAGGATCTCTTGTAAGATATCCGTTAGACTTCAGAACCGGTCTGTAATCAGCGTCTACCTGAAGTAATGCTCTAGCAATACCGTGTCTGATGGCACCAGCCTGACCTGTGTAACCGCCACCCTTAACGTTTACTAAAACATCGAACTTGTCAAGATTGTCTGTAGCAACGAGTGGCTGACGAACAACAACCTTTAAAGTCTCAAGTCCAAGATACTCATCGATATCTCTTTTATTGATTGTGATCTTACCTGTTCCAGGTACTAAATATACTCTAGCAACAGATGATTTTCTTCTTCCTGTTCCGTAATACTTTGTATTAGCCAATGTGATTTACCTCCTTACCGAATTAAAATGTCAACTCTTCTGGTTTCTGAGCTGCATGCTTGTGATCTGGGCCAGCGTATACAAATAACTTTGTGTACATCTCTCTTCCTAAAGGTCCCTTTGGAAGCATTCCCTTAACTGCATGTTCGATAACTCTTTCAGGATGCTTAGCTAACATCTCCTTTAAAGTTGTCTCTTTCATTCCACCAACATAGTCTGAATGATGATAATAGATCTTCTGGTCTAACTTCTTACCAGTAACCTTGATCTTCTCTGCATTAACAACGATCACATAATCTCCGCAATCAGCATGAGGTGTGTAAATCGCTTTGTTCTTTCCTCTTAATACCTTAGCAACTTCAGAAGCAAGACGACCTAATGTCTGTCCTTCTGCATCTACTACATACCATTTTCTCTCAACCTGACTTGGGTTTGGCATATAAGTCTTCATTTGGTTTCCTCCTTAAATAACATAAAGCGTCAGTCTCGTACAATGTCCGAAATACGATCACTGACATGTCTATAGTCAAAACACGCTTCGGGGCTAATGAAACTGTGCTTCTAAACTACATCAGCCGTTACATTATATTACGCACACGGCTTTTTGTCAATTCTTTTCTATAAATATTCCAGCCCGATCATGGTAAGTCCATGCGCCGGTGCTGTCGGTCCTGCCAATTCTCTGTCCTTTCCCGCAAGGATGCTTTCCATATCCTCCGGCTTTTTGATCCCTGCGCCCACCTGGATCAGGGTTCCGGCTATGATGCGCACCATATTGTAAAGGAATCCATTCCCCTGCACGCGGATACGGATCATGTCTCCCTCACGCACCACATCCAGTGCATAGATCGTGCGCACATAAGTATTGGTCTGCGCATGCACGGACGCAAAGGAAGTAAAGTCATGTTCCCCCACCAGATAAGCCGCCGCCTTTTGCATGGCACTGACATTCAGCGGATAGTGATAAAAATAACTTGTCCTTCTCTCCAGCGGCTGGCGGAAACGACAGTTTAAAATACGATATTCATATGTCTTCCTGCTTTTGGAAAAACGTGGGTGAAAATCCTCTGGCACCTGGCAGGACTCCTGCACCACGATATCTTCCGGCAGGCGCTGATTGAGTGCAAAAGAGATCTTCTCCGCCGGCATTTTGGTATGGGTTTCAAAAACAGCAACATTGCCCAGAGAATGCACACCGGCATCCGTCCGGCTGGCTCCCGTCACCGTGATTTCTTCCCCTAAAAGAGAACTCAGGGTCTCATTGAGCACCTGTTCGATCGTAATCCCGTTTGGCTGGATCTGCCATCCGCAGTAGTTGGTTCCCTCGTATGCCACAACCAGTTTTACCCGCATTAAAGCACCACCTTTATGACCATCAAGAGGACAAAGTAGGCGATCACGACCACATACGCCAGACGATCGACCTTATGATAGACCAGTGGTATCATCTTGGTCCTGCCCTCGCCACCAACATAACATCTTGCTTCCATCGCCAGTGCCAGATCATTGGCACGGCGGAACGCTGATACAAAAAGCGGTACTAAGAGCGGCACCATATTCTTTGCCTTTTTGACAAGTCCACCCGTTTCAAAATCCGCACCTCTTGCCATCTGCGCCTTCATGATCTTATCCGTCTCCTCGATCAGGATCGGGATAAAACGAAGGGCGATTGACATCATCATTGCGATCTCATGCACCGGTACATTGATCTTCTGCAAAGGCTTCAATGCCTTTTCCAAGCCGTCCGTCAACTGGTTCGGGGTTGTCGTCAGCGTCATCACGGACGATCCCATGATCAGATAGACCATGCGGATGGTCATCAGCACCGCATTGCGCAGTCCTTCCCGCGTGATGTGGATCTTCCAGATACTCCAGAGCACCTGTCCAGGTGTCAGAAAAAGGTTAAATAGACCCGCGATAACAAGCAGGATCATAATAGCCTTGAGTCCGCGCAGCATAAAAGACAAAGGCACCTTGCTCAGGGCGATCACGCCAAATAAAAAGGCGGTCATGACGATAAATCCCACAATGCCGTCAAAAGAAAAAACACTGATGATAAACAGAAGTGTTGCAAATAACTTTGTCCGGGGATCCAGTTTATGAATGACAGAATCCGCCGGATAATATTGTCCTAATGTAATATCTCTTAACATAATTCTATCCTATCAGGCGTAGTATCGCCTCTTTTGCTTCGTCTACGGTCGTCGCCTCTGTTGACACATCCATGCCCTTTTCCTTCATCTCATGCATCAGGTATGTCACCTGCGGTGCCGCAAGTCCGATCTCCTCCAACTCCTTATAATGATGAAAGACCTGACGCGGCGCATCATCAAACTTGACATGTCCGTGATCCATGACAATGATACGGTCTACATACTTTGCCACATCTTCCATACTATGAGAGACCAATATAACCGTGTTGCCATATCTGGCATGCATATCTGCGATCATATCCAGGATCTCGTCACGTCCTTTCGGATCCAACCCCGCCGTTGGCTCATCTAAGATCAGCACCTGCGGTTTCATGGCGATCACACCGGCGATTGCAGCACGACGCTTTTGTCCTCCGGACAATTCAAAAGGAGAAACATCAAAATATTTTTCCGGCAAGCCCACATTTTGCAATGCTTCATAGGCACGAAGCGTAACATCCTTTTCCGGCAAGCCTTGGTTCTTAGGACCGAAACAGACATCCTTAAAGACTGTCTCCTCAAAAAGTTGATGTTCCGGATACTGAAAGACCATGCCCACCTGCATACGCAGATCACGAAGATCATAATCTTCCTCATAAATATCCTGTCCATTAAAGTAGATCGTGCCTTCCGTCGCCTTCAGCAGCCCGTTCAGATGCTGGATCAGGGTCGACTTTCCAGACCCGGTATGCCCGATCACGCCGATAAATTCACCGTCACCGATCTGCAAATTCACATGATCCAGTGCTGTGATCTCATATGCTGTTTTTTCACTGTAACGATAAGATACATTATCTAATATAAATGACATAATTCACCTTATTTTCTCTTGTCTGCCACTTTTTGCAGGGCATCGATCAATTCTTCTCTTGTCAGAATACCATCCGGTATAGCAAGTCCCGCTTTTTGCAGTTCATGCGCCAAAAGCGTGATCTGCGGCACATCCAGCCTGTGTTCCTTGAGTGTCTCCACCTGTGAAAAGATACCACGCGGATTGCCCTCCAAAACGACTTTGCCCTGATCCATGACATATACATAGTCTGCGTCCACAACTTCTTCCATATAATGTGTGATCAAAATAATGGTCACACCTTTCTCACGGTTGAGCGCATGCACAGCCTCCAAAACTTCCTTTCGTCCATTCGGATCCAGCATAGCAGTAGGCTCGTCCAAAATGATACACTTTGGCTCCATCGCCATAACTCCGGCGATCGCCACACGCTGCTTTTGTCCACCGGATAATTTATTGGGAGAGTGTTCCCGATACTGCCACATACCGACAGCCTTCAGGCTCTTTTCCACCCGCTCCCAGATCTCCTCTGTCGGCACACCGATATTTTCCGGTCCAAAACCGACATCTTCCTGTACCACACTGGCAATGATCTGATTGTCCGGATTCTGAAAGACCATACCGGCTTCCTGTCGGATATCATAGGTCAGGCTCTCGTCCGATACATCCATGCCGTCTACGATCAGAGTTCCCTCGCTCGGTGTCAAAAGAGCATTCAGATGCTTGGCAAAGGTAGACTTGCCCGATCCGTTATGTCCCAATACCGCGATAAACTGTCCCGCTTCCACGGAAAGATCCATATGATCGAGGGCTGTGCGGATGCTCTCCACATTGCCTTCTTCATCGCGGATGATATATTCATGTACTAAATCTTTTGCTTCAATGATTCCCATATCTGTTCCTTTTTACCAGTGCAGGCGATGCAACTCGCCCTCCAGTTTCATGTGGTCGAAATGATTCTGACGCAATGCCTCATAGAGGACGATCGCCACAGAATTTGACAGGTTGAGTGATCTTGTCTCACCGATCATCGGGATACGGATGCATTCCTCCGGGTGCTCGACTAAGATCTCCTCCGGGATACCTGCACTCTCCTTGCCAAACATGATAAAACAGTCCGGCTCAAAAGACACATCCGAATAGACATGTTTTCCCTTGGTCGTTGCATAATAAATCTTTGCTCCCGGGTTGCGTTCCAAAAAGTCATTCCAATCGTCATAACGCGTCACATCCAACTGATCCCAGTAGTCCATGCCCGCGCGTTTGACAGTCTTGTCATTCAACTGAAAGCCCAGCGGCTCAATCAAATGCAGTCTTGTCCCGGTAGCCACACAGGTACGACCGATATTTCCTGTATTTCCCGGAATTTCCGGTTCATGTAAAATAATATTCAGCGCTGCCATTTACGCACCTTTTCTTTCTTCTCTTAATTCTGTCACAAATTCTTCCAGACGATCCAATGCCACTTTCAGATTATCCAAAGAGTAGGCATAGGAAATTCGCAAAAATCCCTCTCCGCAAGCACCAAATGCCGTACCCGGCACAACAGCAACCTTTTTTCGATTCAAAAATTCTGTCGCAAATTCTTCCGATGTCATGCCAAATTCCTGAATAGATGGGAAAATGTAAAAAGCACCAAAAGGCTCAAAGCATTGCAGATGCATCTCCTCAAAACGATGGATCAGATAGCGTCTGCGCCCATTGTATTCTTCCCGCATGTGTGCCACGTCCTCGTCACAATGACGCAATGCCTCAACTGCCGCATACTGGCTGGTCGTCGGCGCACACATGATCGCATACTGATGGATCTTTAACATCTGCTTGATAATGATCTTTGGCGCACAGGCATAGCCCAGTCGCCATCCGGTCATGGCATGGGACTTGGAAAATCCGTTGATAAGGACAGTCCTCTCCTTCATGCCCGGCAAAGATGCGATGGACACATGCTTTTCCAAATAGGTAAGTTCTGCATAGATCTCATCACTTAAGACATAAAGATCATGTTTCTTTACCACATCCGCGATCGCTTCCAGATCCTTTCTTTCCATGACAGCCCCGGTCGGGTTGTTCGGAAACGGCATGATCAGGATCTTGGTCTTATCCGTGATGGCTGCTTCCAATTCCTCTGCCGTCAGACGGAACTGATTTTCCTCTTTCAGGTTGATCACTACCGGAACGCCTCCTGCCAAAACCGTACATGGCAGATAAGAGACATAACTCGGCTGTGGGATCAGTACCTCATCCCCGGGATCTAACATAGTACGCAGGGCAATATCGATCGCTTCACTACCGCCGACCGTCACCAGGATCTCATCCCGATAATCATATTCCAGATCAAATCTGCGATGCAGATAATTCGCGATCTCTACCTTTAATTCCTTGAGACCTGCATTGGAGGTATAAAACGTACGTCCGCGTTCCAGAGAATAGATTGCCTCGTCACGAACTCTCCATGGTGTATCAAAATCCGGCTCACCAACACCCAGTGAGATCGCATCCTGCATTTCACTGACAATATCAAAAAACTTTCGGATGCCGGATGGCTCAATTTCTACGATGGTCTTTGACAGTGGGTTTCTCATAGGCTCACCAACTCTCTCTCATCCTTGCGCTGTTCTGCCATGATCGTGCCATGATCCTTATATTTTTTCAAAATAAAGTTGGTCTTGGTACTGAGAACAGAATCCAGTGGGGATAACTTATCGGATACAAACTCGGAAACCTCGCGCAGGGTCTTTCCTTCCAGTGTCACCATAAAATCAAAGCCACCGGAGATCAGATAAACGGAATTGACTTCCGGATAGTTGTAGATACGCTCTGCCACCTTGTCAAATCCCATGCCACGCTGTGGTGTAACACGCACCTCGATCATGGCTGTCACCTTTTCGATCCCAGCCTTTTCCCAGTTGATCAGGGTATGATAGCCACAAATGATATGTGCCTGCTCCATCTCCTCCAACTCATTCATGATCGTTGCTTCGTCCGTTCCCATCATGATCGCCAGATCATGCATATCTATTCTGCTATTGGTTTCGATATAACTTAAAATCTTCTCTCTCATACTATCTCTCCTCATTTTCCCATCTTCCTATAAGACTTTATACAATTCATCCGTCTTTGGCGGTTCCAAAAATCTGCGTTCCTCATCCCGGATGATCACGCGGTCATTGCCCTCGGTCGCCTTGCCGATCACGGTCGCCGGGATCCCCGCCTCCTGTAATGCCAGTACCAGGGCATTTCCGTCTGCTGATGCCATCAGCATCATGCCGCTTGAGATCAAGCCATAAGGATTGACATCAAAGTATTCGCAGATCTCAACCGTTTCCTGACGTATTGGTATCTTCTTTAAATCGATTTCCAGTCCAACGCCGGATGCTTCTGCCATCTCCCAGAGAGCACCGAAAAGTCCTCCCTCCGTAACATCATGCATTGCCGCGACGCTGGACTGGGTGGCGACTGCAGCCTCCGGTACAACCGATAAGTAGCGGTCAAAGCCAATGGCAGTATCCACAAAGTCTGCCGGGAAATGTTCTTTTAACTCGGCTTCCTTTTCCTTGGCAAAGATCATCGTCCCCTCAATACCGACCCATTTACTGACGACAATATCCATGCCCGCCCTGGCTCCTGCGGTAGAGATCAGACTTCCTTTCTTCGCCTTGGCGACACCCGCGACATTCACTACCGGCTGATTCACTACCGCTGTCACCTCGGTGTGTCCACCGAGAATCTGCATTTTTGCTTCTCGACAGGCAAGTTCCATCTGTTCCATAATACGCTTCAATGCAATCTCTCTTGTTCCATCTGGAAGTAAAATTGTTAACAACACGCCAATCGGTTCTGCCCCTGCACTGGCAAGATCATTTGCTGTAATCTGAATTGCCAATTTTCCGATATCTTTGGCTGTACCGGTAATCGGATCTGTTGACATCACAAAAATTTCATCTTCTGCCAATGCTAATGCCGCACAATCTTCTCCGATTCCTGGTCCCAAAACGACTTCATCGCGTTTGTAATGCAATTGTTTCATAACAGAACGTTTTAACACATTTTCCGGAACTTTGCCTATTTTCATCCTCGTTCTATCCTCTTGTTCTATTCCCTATATATATGTACCATAAGGCTGCTTGAAACCAAGCAGCCTTGTTGCATTATCCTTATTTGTTTCATTTATCACAGCACATCATTTACTGTGCTGTTCCAGATGTCGTACCTGGTGTCGCCCCCGTAGTGGTACCTGCTGGCGTTCCCGCTGCAGATGGCGTTGTAGTCGTCTGTGTCTGCTGCTGTTGCTGTTGTGCTGCTGCAGCAGCTGCTGCCTGTGCCGCAGCTGCGTCTGCTGCCGCTTGCGCCGCTGCCGCCTGTGCCTCTGGCGTATAATTCGCAACCGTAGCACGAATCGTTGCATCATCCTTGGTTGCGATCGCCGCATTGATGGCTGCTGCCGCTTCCGGCGTAGCACCGCCAACGCCTACAGAGATCACTTCCTTGGAAGGATTATATTTGCTGTTGTTAAATACCTTGCGGCTGACTTCCACATCATTTTCATAAACGATCTTCCAAAGTCTTGCCGTATAGCCAATGTGCGGCTTGGTCGTTGTCTCGATGTAGCCTACCGGCTGATCGCCAACGGCAACATATTCCTTCTCCGGCTCTGTCTGGCTTGTCACTTCACTGACAAAATCCACACGACGGTTGGAAGGTCTGGTTTCCTTACCATAAATATTGAAGTAAATGATACCGCCACTGGTGTAACCCTCGATATAGATCGGAGTTTCCTGATTGTTCTTAAATTGCAGATCCTTGATGCCATCTGCGATCGCTGCATCCATGGACGGTTCTACATAGGAAACGATCATGGAGTGTGCGGCTCTGGTCACGATCTCAAGTTCTGCACGGATAACTGCATTGTAAAGCGTCGTCGATACCTGGCAGATACCACCGCCATAGGTCTCAACCGTCGTTCCGTTCTCATAAGAGCCAGCCGGATAATAGCCGTTCTCTGCAGTTGTCGGTCCGATGGCTTCGGAAACGGAGATAGTCTCTCCCGGATATACCACAAGACCATCCAACTTGCTTGCGCCGGTCTTGATATTGTTGGTACGTCCGTTTACCACCGTACCAAAGTCTGTATGATAAGATCCAAGTACATCCTGAATGCTTTCCAGTTCTTCCTTGGTGCCTCTCGGCTCATCTTTTTCTGTCAAAAGTTCGATGGAAGCATCTTTGCCATCCCAGTCTGTAGAAATGAAATCAGCGATCTTGACCGCAGATTTTCCGGTCATAAGGGTCACGCCCTCAGATCCTTCCACATACTCAAACTTGCCATCCACACGTTTTACCGTATTGTCCACTGCCTCTGTAACAAGGTCTGATTTGTTTTCATTTAAGAAAGCCTCGACCGTTGCCGTATCGGAAGTCAGGGAAATAGAAAAGTCCTTTTCCTTTCCAGCCTGCATATCCGCATTTGCCTTGAAGCGTTCGATCAGATTGCCTTCTTTTCCATAATTAAGGGCACGCTCTGTCACATCTGCATTCTTGGCACAAAGACCGATGTCATCGCCATCCGCCTCAATGCTCTTATCATCTGCGGTCAGTGTGAAAGTCACATCCTGATACTGGTCGACATACTGCTGCACAACCGCATTTGCCTCGTCCAGGCTCATACCGGACACATCCGTTCCGCCAATGGAAATATGCTCCGGGATAACTGCACTGTCCTGTGTTGTATCATCGGTATTCTCTTCTGCTGCAACCTGCTGCACCGGGAAAGCAAGACCTATACCGCATACGATCCCAAATGCCGCAACTAACATTCTCATTCTATTTTTCATAATAACCTCTCATCATTATTATCTCTATTCTATCGGTTCAGAGTTCATTTTATACTACCTTGCCCCCGCTTTTCAATATTCAAAGAGACGAATATCGTTGACGTGGTCCGGCAGTTTTAGTATATTTTTAAAGAAGACAGGCAAGAAGCATCGTAGCAAGCATACATCCGATGATCACCAAAATGATCACAGCAGATGCGATCCTTCTTTTTTTTGACTGCTTATAGTATGTCATTTCAAACACCTCGCTTAGTTTTCATTTATTTTAAGAAACATATCGTAAATACGACTTTGTTTCAGAAAGGACAGGGTATGCAGTTCCCTTTTTTAGCCATATTTCTCGGCATTGGCATCTTTCTTGCCATCCGTTATAAAAGCCTCAACAAGAAGCAGGATGAAGTCACACAATCTTTCTGGGAAAGAGAGGCGACTGCCAACGCGGCTCCCACTGCCAATCTTGACAATACTAAATATATTACCATTCCTCTGGATAAATTTCCACTGGGTTTCTCAAAAGATCCCGCGATTTGTTCTCTGGAAAATAGCCTGAGAGATTTATCTAAAAAACGCCTCTTAAATCTGACCGGTAAGACTAACACCGAATTGAAGGAAGCCTACGGCGTTGCTAACTTGACGACCATGCAGTCCATCGGCGAGGATTTTGATCTTTTGACCATTACCCTCAAGGATTATGGTGCTGCCCTGATCGAACAGGGTCTTTTGGCAGATGCCATCAGCGTCTTAGAATTTGGCGTTGCCATCGGCACCGACATCAGCCAGAATTACAACATGCTGGGCGACTGTTATCTGGCACTCGGAAAGACAGACAAGATCTCTTATCTGATCGAACAGGTCGAATCCAGAAACCTCATGCTGGCACCAAGTATCCTGCGGCATTTGCGGGAGCTTTTGTCCGAAGACAGCACAGACGGTCCCGTAAAAACCCCGGAAAATTTTGAGATAAACAAAAATTAAGACACAAAAAGCCTGTATATACCAAAGTTTTATTTGATATATACAGGCTTATTTTATTAGATCATATGCATCACATTGCGCAGTAAGATCTCGCCTCCTGCGACCCAGAGCAAAAGTGCTCCTGCAGCATAAGCACCGGTCTTGGACTCAAAACCGAAATGATATCCCGTGTAGATACCGGAAACAACGACTAAGATCGAACATACCAGAATAACAAGCCCCATCATTGCAATGGATGTACCGACAAAGCCGCAGGCACAACCGGCACACAGGGTATAAAAACTGGTAATGGCGATGATCTTGATATAGTCACGCACACGGATATCATCCCTGCGCTTTTCTTGGACAAATTCACGTTTGATCGCCTTGACGATCAGGCGGATTCCCAGAAGGGCAAACACAACGGTTGCCACGATATATCCGATTTCCTCTGCATTCTGAATGATCTGATTTTTTTCCAACTCATAGCAGACAAAATAGCCGCCAAAGAAAAAGATCAACTGTAATACGGTCACGATCGTACTTGCGATCATCAACGACTTACGCTTGACATCTGCAAGCATAGCCCCCTCGATCTCCATTGCGGCAAAAATATCAAGACTGATACCTGCAATGATCAATATATTTTCAATCCAACTCATGGAATCCTCCTACCGATAACTTAGAATCAAACTATGGTCTCTGCCGAAACCGCTATTTTAGTATAAGAGACTTGTTTGCTCCATTACATATGCAAACACAGACCACTGTAATAAAGCACTATACATTTTAACTGATATGTATATATCAACTGATGATTTCGATCATGGATTTCTGCGCCATAATCACATAAACTTCGACCAATTCTGCTATCGGCACCTGCATGCCGCCCTCGATCCACTGCACGGCAACATTGCATGCCATGTGGGCGTAATAAGCCGCGACTCTCTCCGGGCTCAGCCAGGAATAGGTAATCTTTTCCCGCAGTTTATCCTTGTTCATCCGCTGTAAGATCAACTCCTGCACAGCATCTTCCATCATCCCCACGAAAGAATTCTGCCCCTCTAAGCGGACTGCCTTCTCATAGAAATCCCGCTCCTTTTCCATGGCAGTAAAGAGATAGGTAATCCCCTCCCGCAAAAGTCCGTTATCGAAAAGCGGCATTGCCGATTCCATCAGATCTTCGCGCACGATCCACTCCAACAATTCATACTTATCCTGAAAATGGTTATAAAAAGTCGGACGGATCACGCCCGCCTTATCCGTTATTTCCTTGATTGTAATTTTTTCGATGGGTCTTGTCTTACTTAATTCTTTCAGACTTTCCGCAAGAATCACATCGATCCCATTCTTGCCCTGATTTGCCATATGCTCTCCTAGATCATTAGTTTTACAATGGTAATGTTGTATGCGTTCCTATCTCCGCGCAGATTGATTTCCTTGCCATCCTCCAAGAGGCGGACGGTCGGTCTTTGCACAAATCCCGGATGATTTTCCACAACGATCGCATGCCTGCCATCCGACAGGACGACTTCACTCCCCACCGGATAGATACAAAAGCCTGCGTTCATAGTCTCCACGACCTTAGGATCAAACTCCATGCCGGTGCGTGACATGATATATTCGATCACCTCTGCCGGCTGGTAGGACTTACGTCCCGGCCGCTGTGAGGTCATGGTATCATAGACATCTGCCGCCTTTAATATCCTTGCATTACGCAACAGTTCCCTGCCTTTTAAGTGGTTGGGATAGCCGCCGCCATTGTACCACTCATGGTGCTGATAGACTGTCTCATTGACCTGGTCGCCAAAAGAATATTCTTTGCGCAGATACTCGTAGCCCGCCCAGGCGTGCTTCTTCATTTCTTCTTCCTCTGCCGGTGTCAGTTTGCGTGTCGCATTGACAAGATCCGGCAGGACTAAGACCTTTCCGACATCATGCAAAAACGCCGCCGTCACCAAGTCATTTAGATCATCTTCCGGCAGTTCCATCTTCACACCTAAAATACCAGCCATCACCCCGGTATTCATGGAGTGAAAATAGGTATAATCATTATAGGTCTTGATATCGACCATATTATACATGACGGCTTCGTTGGAAAGCACATCATTTACGACATTCTCAACCACCAGGCGTACCAGGCGCTCCTCTGCATCCAGTTCCACATTCTCTGCCGAACGGCAAAAAAACTGTTGGATCATGGATACCGCTTCGCTCTTGACCTCCGGACGCACCACGTCCGTTACCTGAATATCTCTTGTGATCTCATCATCGATATAGACCCCAGCGGTTCCCAAAAACTTTATGTATGTAATATTTTCATTTGTCAGTGATGTATTCGAAGCCAAAAGCATCCGCCCCGATGCATCATGAAGCCCCTGCCCCAGGACCATACCCGGCTGCAGCTGCCCCGCTGGAACATATCGCATTATCTTACCTCTTTATTCGTCAAATTCCATGGTTACAAAAAAACCTTTTGGCGTTTCCTTGATATCCACGACCTTGCCCTGACGCGATTTCAAACGTTCCAAGGTCGTATAGTTGCCGGACATGGCATAGGCATGCTCCAGCGTATAGTAGTAGGAATTCGGGAGTTTGCTTTCTGTTACCGAGAGAGTCTGTCCTACTTCAACCAGATTCTGTCTCTCCATCTTAAACTCCATCTGTCTCATAAATGCTTCGCCAACTTTCCTATCTTACATGTAGTCATCCAGATTTTCTTCGTGAAGGATGGTAGAGTCCACAAACTCCTTGGATGCCTTGTTGACCTTATGTACGATGAACATATCGGATAAGCCATCGTAGATCAGCATGATACCGATCAGGATCATGCCTAATTTTACCAGACCAAAAGCATTACAGATGCAAAGCACGCCTAAGACGATATTTAAGATCGCCATCAAAGGAATACTCCACCAGTTGTGTGCCTTGGTCTTTTTGCCCTCAAGGGCGAGGGAAAGATCCTGCACACCATGTACCACCAAAAGGACACCGATCGCAATCGGGATGATGGATGCGACTGCCTGCGGGCTTAAGAACATCCAAAGACCGATTAGTGTAATAAGTAGGGAAACAATGATTGAGGTATAAGACTTGACCTCATCCATCAGGCGCGGTATCAGAGAAACGATCCCCGATACCATAAGGATAATAGCGATCACGCGTGCCAAGACCGTGATCACGGTTGCCGGCCATATCACGAGCAGTACCCCCAGTACCACACTCAGCACTGCTGCTAAGGTCACATCAATCTTAATACTTTTTAATTTATCCATCATAAGGGTCATACCTCCTAATTGTTTGCAATAAATGCCTTGATCTCATCCGCACTCTGGTAGCCTACAGTCTGTCCTGCCACCTGTCCATCCTTGAAAAGGAGCAAAGACGGAACGCTCATCACTCTATACTGCATAGCAAGATCCGAGTTGGCATCTACATCTACATTATAGACAGCCACCTGTCCTTCCAGTTCCTCTGCCAAAGCATCCACAACCGGTGCCAGCATCTGACACGGACCACACCATGTTGCCGAGAAGTCGACCAGTGCGACCTTTTCTGCTAAAACCTCTGTCATATCATTATTTGCAATCTTTTTCACCATAATAAATTCCTGCCTTTCCTGCCCTTGACGGGCACTTACATTTTATTATGTTCCATTGAATGAACATATATTATATAACACCTAAAATTTACAGTCAATTTTTTCAACCAAGAGTGACAGATAACGCAAAAGGGACTCTGCCGCAAAAGCAAAGACGACCATCAGAAGGACGCAGACTTTTGACATAGCGCTTAAGGCAAACAACTGATGGCAAAAGATCCCTGCAAAGATCAGTCCTGCGATATTGCCGATCACAATGGCATATTTGATGCCACTCATCGGTTTGGATATCTTGATCAGGATCATAAAGCCGACCACACACAAAAGCAGGGTCGCCGCTGTCGCAACATCTTCCGACGGAAGGGAAAAGACCTGCCCGCAGATCACCAGCGCACCGACTGCCAGAACATCCGTCAGCCCTGCCGGAAGTGCCCGCACTAGGACCCCTCGCATAAAATGTCCCTTGATCCGCTCGCGGTTTGGCTCCAATGCCAGCAAAAATCCCGGAATACCGATCGTAAACATACTGATCAAGGAGATCTGTGACGGCTCCAGTGGATAAGTGATCATAAAAAGCGCCGAAAATACCGACATCAGAAGGGAGAATATATTCTTTACCAAAAAGAGGCTGGCAGAACGACCTACATTATTGACGACCTGTCTGCCCTCATATACAACCTCTGGCATTTTTGCAAAATCCGAATCGAGGAGGACGACCTGTGCCGCCTGCGCACACGCCTCGCTGCCGGATGCCATTGCCACACTGCAATCCGCATCCTTCATTGCCAGGATGTCGTTGACACCATCGCCTGTCATGGCAACGGTATGTCCTGCCTCCTGCAAGGCTTTGACGATCAACTGCTTCTGCTTTGGCGTCACCCTGCCAAAGACGGCGTAACGTTCTACGGCATCCCTTATCTTTGCCTTACTATCCAGTGTCGTCGCATCGACGTAATTCTCTGCGCCCTCGATCCCGGCACGCTTTGCAACCTCAGACACCGTCTGGGGATTGTCTCCGGAGATCACTCGGATCGCCACATCCTGCTCTTTAAAATAAGAAAAAGTCTCCTTTGCATTGGCACGGATCGGATTGGATAAGGTCACATAGCCCAGTGGTAAAATGCCGTCCGCTTCCTGCTTGGCAAATAAAAGCAGACGGTAGCCCTTTTGCACATAAGACGCGATTTCCTCTGCGATCGCATCATAGGAATCCTTCATAATAAATTCCGGCGCGCCAAGAAAATAGGTGCCGTCCGAAAAGGTCATACTGCCGTATTTATTTGCAGACGAAAAGGCTTGGATATGAGACGGTCTACGCCTGCCCGCTTTGGCTTCCGGCATCTTATCTAAGGCTGCCCGCAGCGCATCCATCGTTGCATTGTTATCCGTGGAGGCATAGACATAATCCGCCAGCATCCCCTGTAGAGCCTCACGATCCCACAGCCCTTTGTCGCCTTCTGCCCCATTTTCTTCCATGACCTGTCTGCGCCATAAAATATGGGAAACCTGCATACCCGGCTCCGTGATCGTCCCTGTCTTATCTACGCAAAGAACATCGACCCGCGATAAGGTCTCAATGCTTTTCATATCATGCAAAAGCACCTTTTTCGTTGCCAGCCGGATGGTTCCCAGCGCCAGTGCGATCGTTGCCAGAAGGTAGAGTCCTTCCGGTATCATGCCAATGACGGCTGCCACAGTCGCCGTCACACTGCGGGCGATCGTTTCCCCATTGCAGAAATAACTCTGCGAGAATAAGACAATACCGATCGGTATGATGGCGATTCCAACCCACTTGACCAGTTGGTTGATCGATCGGATCATTTCGGATTGCTCTGTGCGTTCCATGGACTTGGCTTCCAGCGATAACTTGGATATATAAGAATCCATGCCCACATGGGTCAGTCGGGCATAGCACTGACCGGACACCACAAAACTGCCGGATAAAAGTTCGTCACCCTGCGTCTTGTTGATCTCATCGGATTCGCCTGTCAAAAGCGATTCATTGACCATGACCTCTCCGGATAGGACACTGGCATCCCCGCAGATCTGGTCGCCTGCCCGCAGCAGGATCACATCATCTTCGACCAGTTCTTCCGAGGCGACCTGCTTTTGACTGCCATCACGCACCACGATCGCATGCGGCGCATTTAAAATGCTCATCTTTTCCAGCGTTCGCTTGGCGCGGATCTCCTGTATGATCCCAATCAGGGTATTTGCAATGATGATCGGTAAAAATGTCAGATTGCGGAAAGATCCCACCAGACATAAGAGAATCGTGATAACGAGAAAGATAAAGTTAAAGTAAGTAAATGTGTTCGAGCGTATGATCTCTGCGGTCGTCAGACCCGTACCCACATCCGCACGATTGTCCTTTCCCTGTCGAATCCTTTCCTCTACTTCCGCCGCACAAAGACCTCTGATCTCGTTCTCTGTCTCTTTGTCCTCAGGGAATATTGTCATAAAGTGCCACGCTCCTTACTGCCATTTCTTACCATCAGAATAAAACATGACACCTGATTTCGCAATAAAAATTCTATAAAGATTTTCTTAAATTTTCTTTACTTTAGGAAGCCAAACAGTCCCTTCTTTTCGTATGGCTTGCTCTCGTAAGAAACCAGTTCATAACCAATGGCTTTGATCTCCTTTTTCAGCCATGGGATATCCAGTTCATTCTCGCTGATAACTACGGTCTCGCCATCTTTTGCAGAGGAGGTGACCTTTTTAATCTGGCAATTCTTGCGCACGACATCATTCATATGCGCCTCGCACATACCGCACATCATCCCATCGATCTTTAAAGTTGTCTGTATCATAATTTCTATGATCTCCTTTCTTTTATATACCCCCATCGGGTATCTACGTCTTATATATACTCCTGCTTTTTTCTACTGTCAAGCCTTTTTGTTAGTCTTTGCTAACTTCATACTTTTTCACTTTATCTCAAAATTGTATGCAAACTATTGAAATCCATAGGAAGAACCTATATAGTAGTGATTGGAGCAATTTTCGAGATGAAGTTTGCAGGAAAACGACGTTTTTGTCTACCGAAGGAGTAACACTCTCAGGTGCCGGCCGTGCCGGTGCAACTGCAAATGGATCGACTCTCTGGAGACACCCGGACACGACGAGCCGGGGGCCGAAGGTGCAAGATGCGTGCATGCACGCAGGAATCTCTCAGGCAAATGGACAGAGAAGATATCTATCTTTCTATTTTCTTTCCAATCTCTCCACAAGAATTTTGCATCCCTTACTAAAACGAAAGAGGTATGAAAAACATGTGGAACTTTATCAATGATGTTTTAACAACAATCGATGACTTTGTGTGGGGTGTCCCACTCATGGTGCTGATCCTTGCCGGTGGTCTGCTTTTGACCGCAAGACTGGGCTTCTTGCAGATCCGAAAACTTCCTCTGGCACTCAAATGGATGGTCAAAAATGAGGACGAAGGTCATGGAGAAATTTCCAGTTTCTCTGCACTTTGCACTGCCTTAAGTGCTACGATCGGTACCGGAAATATCGTCGGTGTTGCTACGGCAGTCGGCACCGGTGGTCCCGGCGCCTTGTTCTGGATGGTCGTTACCGCCTTCTTTGGTATGGCGACCAAATATGCAGAGGGATTACTTGCCGTGAAATATCGTGTCGTTGCCCCGGACGGGCACAGCCTTGGCGGACCTTTTTATTATATCGAGCAGGGCATGGGAAAAAAATGGACCTGGCTCGCCAAGTTATTTGCCTTCTTTGGCGTGTGCGTAGGACTTTTTGGTATCGGAACCTTCAGTCAGGTCAACGGTATCTCCTCCGCTGTACATAATTTCTTTGATCCGGCAGATGCCCACACGGTAAAACTTTTACCTTTCTTAGGCGATTATTCCTGGGCGGTCGTTATCGCCTCTTTGGTACTTGCCTTTTGTGTGGCTGCCGTACTGATCGGTGGTGTCAAGAGAATCGCAAGTGTCAGCCAGATCATCGTTCCTTTTATGGCAGTTATTTATATCGTATTTGTTCTGAGCCTTGTGATCTGCAATATTACTGCCGTTCCGGCTGCTTTTAAGACGATCGTGGTTGCAGCCTTTACACCAAAAGCGATCACAGGTGGTGCCGTCGGTTCCATGTTAGTCGCTATGCAAAAGGGTGTTGCCCGCGGTATCTTTTCCAATGAAGCAGGACTTGGTAGCGCACCGATCGCCGCTGCTGCCGCAAAGACAAAAGAGCCGGTACGTCAGGGACTTGTCAGCATGACCGGAACCTTTATCGATACCATCGTGATCTGTACCCTGACCGGTCTTTCCATCGTACTGACCGGTGCCTGGCAGGTAGACGGTCTGGAAGGTGTTGCCGTGACGACCTATGCATTCCAACAAGGGCTGCCTTTCCCGGCAGAGGTATCTTCCTTTATCCTTATGCTCTGTCTGGTATTCTTTGCCTTTACGACCATTCTTGGCTGGGACTATTACAGTGAGCGTTGTCTGGAATATCTGACAAAGGGCAATCAGAAAGCCATCAAGATATTCCGCTGGCTTTATATCTTTGCCGTCTTTATCGGACCATACATGACCGTCAGCGCTGTCTGGACGATCGCAGATATCTTTAACGGTCTGATGGCACTGCCAAACATGATCGCACTCTTTGCCTTAAACGGTGTAGTTGTTGCCGAGACAAAGAAATTCTTTGAACGGCATAAAAATGGAGAGATCCAATAAAATGCATTTCATACAAAAAGGGAGCCTGTGACTGATTCTCCAGTCACAGGCTCCCTTCTATTTTTATGCTTATTTTTCTACTAATTTTCTTGCCATCTTAAGCACTCTGGTCGCATTGATCCGTACCTGTTCCTCGGATACGTCACCTTCCTGAATGCCCTTTTTCAGATCTTCGTAATCGCTCTTTCCGCCCGGCATAAAGAGGTCGCCACCGGCAGCGGCTACAAATCTTGCCAGAGAATTGCGGTTAGCAGAACGCTTGTCTGCGGTCATTGGTACAACCCAGTCTGTCATAACAATGCCTTCATAGCCATATTCACAGCGTAAGATGTCCTCGATTAAGCCGCGGTTTTCTGCGGTATGTACGCCATTTAAGAGGTTGTAGGAAGTCATCACGGCATGCGGCTGTGACTTCTTTACGCAGATACCAAAGCCCTTGGTATAGATCTCACGCATGGCACGCTCAGACACATGGCTGTTGTTGGCATAGCGGTTCAACTCCTTGTTATTGGCAGCATAATGCTTGATGGTCGTTCCGCATCCCGGATGCTTCTGCACGCCATTTGTGATCCCTGCCGCCATCAAACCGGAAACCAGCGGATCTTCTGAATAATACTCAAAGTTTCGTCCACAGCGGATAGATCTGTGGATGTTGAGTGCCGGAGCCAGCCACAGATGTACGCCGAACATTTCCATTTCATAGCCCACGATATCGCCATATTTTTCTGCCAGATCTGTATTGAAAGACTGGGCAATGGCTGTACCGATCGGGATGGCTGTGCAATACTGGGTCTTTACTTCCGTTCCAGCCTTCGGTCCCTTATTTCCGCCCATGATCAGTTTTGAGAAAAAGAGCATCGGCTTTGGCATGTAGTCCATAAAACTTTCCGGAATACCTGCCTGCCCTACTGCATGCAAGCCCTTCTCATCGCGATAGTATTCTCTCGCCAGACGAAGGCCCGCAGGACCGTCTGCCATAACAAGGGATGGGAAATCTTTGACATGAGTCGTTGTCTCACCTGCTGCACCGCAGACCTGTGATCCGGCGCTGCCGATGATGGATACCAGTCCACCCTTGTTTGGATCATGTCCGCCGATGTTCATCAGGGCTGCCTCATCGATAGACAGCGCCTCCACTTCCGGCAAGATCTCATATTTTGGCTGGTAATCTACCTGCTCTGTCGTAAAATCATCTGCGCTTAAAGTGATGACACAGATATCTGCCGGAATATTTTCTGTCTGGCCAGCCTCTGCACGCAGGTCTGTAAATCCCGGATCTCCCAAGACATTCTTTGCCACCAGAGTCGTAACGTCTTCTTGCAGACGAAGCAGAGCGACCGGAGCCGTATCCTGGCTGCTTACGCCCATGCGCACGATATAGTTGCCGGCTTCCAGAATATAAGAAGCAGATGCCTCATCATAGGAAGCAAAATCAGAAAGGGCAAAGGTAATGGCTACTTCCTGGCTCTCTCCCGATGCCAGTTCCTTAGTCTTGGCAAATCCGCAGAGATCCTGATATGCCTTATCCAGTTTTACGCTTGGAGCCGATACATAGACCTGCACCACCTGCTTACCTGCCCGCTGACCTGTATTGGTCACCTGTGCGCGCACCGTGATCTTTTCGCCGTCTGCGCTGACACCGGACAGTTTGTGTGCAAATTCTGTATAGGACAAGCCATAACCAAATGGAAAGAGTGCCTTTTTGTGGAAGGAATCAAAATAGCGGTAGCCAACATAGATGCCTTCCTGATATCTGGTATCATTGATGTCCTCAAAGTCATCCATCGGCGCATACTGATCCCATGCCGCCCAGGTCGTTGCCAGTTTACCGGATGGATTCTGTCTGCCAAGCAGGATGTCTACCAGGGCTGTTCCGGTATCTACGCCAAGTTGTGAAAGGACTAAGATATTCTTGACCTCCGTCACATCGGACAGATCGACTACGCCACCGACATTGAGTACCAGCATGAATTTATCATACTTTTCATTGAGGGCTAAGATATCTCTCTTTTCCGTAGCGGATAATTTGATCTCTCCCTCTTCTACCGGACGGTCATTTCCCTCACCGGAAATACGGGACAATACATAGATTGCCACGTCGCCCTGCCCCTCCAAAGGGATCTGGTAATTTGGTTCCGGCATGGATTTTCCCATGGCATAGACCATGACATTCTGATGGTTCGCCTTGGCTTCTGCCTTCATACGCTTGATAAAATCCGTCTTTGCCTCTGCGCGCTTGGCATCATAAGCGTCCAGCCACGCCTTGGTCGTGATCTCAAAGCCTGCCTGCTCTAAGCCCTCTTCGATATTCACAGAATAGTGTGAATTGACTTCGCCGGATCCGGTTCCACCCTTAACTGTCAGGCGCACACCACTACCAAAGGCTGCGATCTTGCCTGCCGCCTCCAGTGGAAATTTACCATCTTTTTTCAAGAGTACGGTACACTCGGCAAGTGAGCCTTTGACCGCCTCTGTATGTTTCTTTTCATATTCCATCAATTCCATAAAAAAGTCCTCCCTGTTTGTCTGAGCACATACTGACTTGTGCAATTTATACTCATTATAAACCAGAAGGACTCTCCTCACTATTAAATTTTTGATTTTTTTATCAAATATTTAGGCAATTATGCAAGTGCCTTACGATATTTTTCTACCATTTCGGTATATTCTGCATCGCTTAAAGTCTTGACCTGTGGATTCATGGCAAAAACGCCGCCCCACTCATATTCATTTTCATACTTTGGAACCAGATGAAAATGTAAATGGTGTCCGGTATCTCCGTAAGCGCCATAGTTGACCTTATTCGGATGGAAGATCTCATGCATGGCATTTGCCACCTTTGCAATATCCTCCATGTAAGCCGCTCTTTCTTCCGGGCTCAGTTCGATCAACTCGCTCACATGCTTCTTGTGTGCCACGATCACTCTGCCCGGATGGCTCTGCTCCTTAAATAAATATACCTTGGAAGTCGGCAGTTCGCAGATCTTGATACCAAAAGCATCGACCAGTTCTCCCTCTACGCAGTATGCACAATTTTGATCTATCATGTCCTGATTCTCCTCTCGTTTTCCTTTGTGACTGTCTTTATTATACGCAGACCCAGGGCAAATAGCAATGCATGACTTTAGGCTTTGATTCTCTTAGACTGTCCCTTTTGCCGGAGCAGTCCAATGACAAAGAGGACGATTGCCAGCCCAAGGGTGATCGCAAGGATCCAGCCTCTGAGATCCAGCGGTGTCTCTCCCGCCTTTGTCATCACAGAAACCGATACCCAGCCGAGAGCATTTCCAATGGTTCCCCAGATACCAACCAACAATGATAAAACTGCTGTCTTCATCCAACCATTCCCCGGTAAATAACGATAATCGCAAAAGATTGCCCAGCCGAGAGCGACAAAAAATGTACCCGGAAGGAAAAGATCCTGCGTATAAATTGGATTATCGATAGCAAACATAACCATCATCAGATAAAACCAAATCGTATCCCATGCCACCGTCAGAAGTGCTTTCTGGTTCACCAGCGTTTCCGGCAAGTCTAACTGTTTTACCACAAATGGCGCAAAAACCAAAGAAAGACCAAACATCGTTGAGCAGGCAATCTCGCCAAACGTAATCCAGTTGCCATGGTCAAAAAACATTTCCACAATAAAAATCAAAAGAATCAATGCAGCTGTCGATGCCACAATGGTCTTTGCCAGCTTCTTTCCTCGCGATAACAGTGGAACTACTGTAAAACCTGCCACTAATAGCATAGATGCCATAATTGCCGCATCCGTCTTTAAATCAGAATAGCCCGGAAGTGTCATGAGAAGCGCAATGACAATTGGTAACAATAAGAGTCCTGCAATAACTACTGCTGTCTTATATGCCAACGTACGCTCCCTTTTTGCATGGTGTTCCAGCACTTCTTTTGTCTCATCTGCAAGTGCCATATCCATTTCCGTCTCATCCATTTCCTGCAACAGTGTTTTACACGTACGGCATTCCTGCAGATGGTTTTCCACCATCTTGCGACTTGCACCACTACACACACCATCATGATAGAGTGGCAAAATATCCTGCACTACCTCACACGGTAATTTCTGTTCTATATTACTCATCTTCTTCTAACCTCTCTTTTATTTTTATTCTTGCACGGTGATACGTCACACGCGCCCAACTATCTGTTTTTCGAAATATCGAAGCAATTTCCGCAAATGACAATTCTCCAAAAACACGAAGTTCAAACACTTCTTTATATGGTTCTTCCATATCATGCAAAATCCGATGAATAGACAACGAAGTTTCACGTACGACAAAATCTTCCGTCACATCCGAAGTACACACTGCCTCCTGCTCTGGTTCCACAGCCTCTGCAATTCTGCCATTTTTACGGAAGTAATCATAACACTGATTTTTCGCAATCGCGCACAACCAGGTGTATGGGCTGGATGACCCTTCGTATTCACTTTTTGTAGTCATTGCTTTCACAAAGGTATTTTGCGTGATTTCTTCTGCTGCAGCAGGATTTTTTACGATATTCATCACGTACGAATATACCTTCATAAAATACGTTCGATATAGCTTCTCGGTATCCAGTCTTTCTCACCTTCCTTTCCTTTTTTCGTAGGTTAGACGATGTTTTCCCTATTTTGTTACAAAAAAATTTAAAAATTTAGGAAATTTTTCCACTTTTTCAAAATCCATTGAATTTCCGCTATTATTATACTATAATGAAGCAGATTTAGAAATGAATAGTACCCATAAAAGCAATGATGAAGAGAGTAATGCAATCAGGTTCTCACAGAGAGAGGAACATTTGCTGGAAGTTCCTTAGAAACGGATTACATGAAGACCACTTCGAAGCTGTACGTAGAAGGATGATTCCGAAGCGTTACCGGATAGCCCCGTTACAGGCTGCAAGAGTAAAAATTAAGGTGGAACCGTGTGCAAGCACCCTTAGATGATGTATCAGTCTATGGGTGCTTTTTTCATACTAAAAATGAAAAGGAGAATGAAAATGGTAAATTTCAAAGAAGACGAGCGTCTGAATACGCTGAACCACTCATGTGCCCATGTGATGGCACAGGCAATCAAGCATCTTTACCCACAGGCTAAATTCTGGGTTGGACCAGTTGTCGCAGAAGGTTTCTATTATGATATTGACCTTGGCGATGACGTTATCCGTGATGAAGACATCGAAGCAATCACAAAGGAAATGAAGAAAGTCATCAAATCCGGCAAAAAGATCATCCGCCGCGAAGTTTCCAAGGAAGAAGCCTTGGAAATGTTTAAGGATGACCCTTACAAGTTGGACCTGATCGAGGATCTTGAGGATGGCAATATCACGGTTTACGATCAGGGCGATTTTACTGATCTCTGCCGTGGACCTCACGTAGACAATGTAAAACTCTGCAAGCACTTCAAGTTGATCCGCCACTCCGGTGCTTATTGGAAGGGCGACAGCAAGAACAAGATGCTCCAGCGTATCTACGGCGTATGTTTCCCAACACCGGAAGAACTGGATGCACATTTGCAATTATTAGAGGAAGCCAAAGAAAGAGACCACAGAAAGATCGGCAAGGACATGAACCTCTTTATGGTAGATGACCTGGTTGGTCGTGGTCTTCCAATGTTCCTGCCAAAGGGATACACCATCTGGCAGGAATTAGAAAACTATATCAAGCATAAAGAGAGAAAACTCGGTTATCTCCATGTTATGACTCCATGTGTCGGCACGGTCAATCTTTACAAGACATCCGGTCACTGGGATCATTACAAGGAAAACATGTTCCCACCAATGGAAATGGAAGGGGAATCCTTTGTACTTCGCCCTATGAACTGCCCACATCATATGATGATCTACGCAAACAGAAGACATTCTTACAAAGACCTGCCAATCCGTATCGGTGAGATTGCACACGACTTCCGTTATGAGTCCAGCGGAACCTTAAAGGGTATCGAGCGTGGCAGACATTTCTGTCAGAATGATGCCCACCTCTTCGTGACACCGGAACAGATCAAGGAAGAATTTACCAGCGTTGTAAATCTGATCTTTGATACCTATAAGGATTTTGGAATTACCAATTATCGTTGTGTACTTTCCCTTCGTGATCCGGCGAATAAAGAAAAGTATCATGATGATGATGAAATGTGGAATACAGCAGAAGATGCACTGCGTGATGTATTAAACAGTATCGGCATCGAATACACCGAGGAGATCGGCGAGGCTGCTTTCTATGGGCCGAAACTTGACGTAAACGTACAGCCGGCGATCGGTAATGAGATCACACTCTCTACCTGTCAGTTGGACTTCTGTCTGCCAGCCAAGTTCAACCTCTATTATATTGACAGCAACGGCGAAAAGCAGACACCGGTCGTATTGCACCGTGCCATCCTTGGATCTTTGGATCGCTTTATGGCTTATATCCTGGAAGAGACCAAGGGAAATCTTCCTACCTGGCTTGCTCCTGTTCAGGTTCGCGTTATGCCGGTCAAGACAGATGACGACGGTCTGAATGCTTATGCGCAGGAAATCGTAGATGCCCTGGAAGATGCAAATGTCCGCGTAGAACTTGACGACCGTGCCGAAAAACTCGGCTACCGCATGCGTGAAGGTCAGGTACAAAAAGTACCTTATCTGCTGGTTGTCGGATTTAATGAAAAGGATGACCGTACCGTTTCCTTCCGTCTTCATGGTGAAAAAGAAACGACTGTGCTTCCTTTGGATGACTTTGTAGAAAAGATCAAGACAGAGATCTCTGAGAAATCCAGAGAGCACATCCATGTGAACTAATCATTAAAACCCCACAGATTCCTGTGGGGTTTTTTAAGTGTATATGTCAGATTTTGATTATACGCAAGTATTATAACTCTATCTTTAATGATTATACGCCCATTCTATAAAGTCATATGTTCATGCTGCATACATGGCAAATAATATATGGTTTCTTCCTATTACATCTTTCCTCCATATACAGGGAAGCCGCTGGCTGCACCGTAGTTTTCAATCTTCTTGAAGTTCTTAAGCACTTCCATATCCTCGTACGCCCTCCTACCTAACATTCCCTACATGTAAATCCACTGCTTGTGTTACCACTTCTAATTTTTATTTTAACTTTTGGTATTCTTCATCTGATACCGGCTGGCACCACTCATTGGAAGTTTCCTCTCCCGGCACTTCAATAGCGAGATGTGAAAACCAGCTGTCTGGTGCGGCTCCATGCCAATACTTTACTTCTGCTGGAATATTGATACAGTCTCCCGGCTTCATCTCGATGGCTTCTTTACCTTCTTCCTGATAGTAACCACGTCCGGCAACGCAGACCAGAATCTGTCCACCGCCCTTTTTTGCATGATGAATATGCCAGTTGTTGCGGCAGCCCGGTTCAAATGTCACATTGAAAATGCCAACCTGGCTGGTAGAAACCGGTGCCAAGAAACTGCGTCCGCTAAAATACTGGGCAAACCCGTCATTTGGTGCACCGATTGGGAAAACCATTTCTTTTGCGTGCGCGCGCATTGCCTCATCCTCATATGGAAGGTCGCCCTCATTTACGCTCCATACATCTTTTGCTAGGTTAAAGACTGCCCAGCCCTTCGGCCAGCCTGCATAAAAAGCAACATGTGTGATGATAGCCGCAATCTCCTTTTGCGTCACACCATGTGCCTTGGCATTTTCCAGATGAAACTTCAAAGAAGAATCTGTGATACCGGATGCCATAAGGGCTACCACGGTAATGATACTCCTAGTCTTTACATCAATATCTTCATTGTTCCAATTCTCTCCAAAGAGAACATCATCATTATAATGTGCAAATTCCGGTGCAAACTCACCGAGTGCATTTCTTCCTGCTGTCTGCGTGATCTTTGCCATAATCTTATCCTCTCCTTTTTATAATGTCTTTACCCAGTCTTCGATTTCCTGTTTGTCGGCTCTGTTTAAGAGTTTACCCTCGACAATCTCTGCCCCCGGTGCTGACGGCTGCAATTCCTGTACGGTATTGCCAAATCCACTGCCACCGGAAGTTGCAAACAGAATAATCTTTTTGCCGGTAAGATCATATTTTTCCAAAAATGTATTGATGATCGTCGGTGCCACATACCACCAGATCGGAAAGCCCAAAAGGATCTCGTCATAGGCTGACATATCCAGATTTTCCTCTGCGATCTCCGGTCGAATCTTCTTGTCGTTCATCTCGACACTGCTGCGTGATTTCTTGTTCATCCAGTCCAGATCTGCCCGGGTGTAAGGAACTTTGGGTTCGATTTCATACAGATCGGCTTTTGCTGCTTCTGCCAGCATTTCTGCCACTTTTTTGTCGTACTGCTCGCGCTAAAATATGCCACTAATCTTTTTGCCATAAGATACACCTCCAAAAATAAAATGAATGCGTAAAAAGCCTCTTTCGCTAACTTACGCATTCATTATATAATCCCAGGTTCTATTATGTCTAATACCTATATAGCATGTCGCATTATGCCTTGTAGGCATTCAACTCTTTTATAAAACATTCTACCGCAGGAGAGCAAGGAATGTTTCTTCTCCATGCAATGACTGTACTGGTTTCTATGTCCGGAGATAACCTTTTTTGCACCAAAAGATCTTCTCGCCAATAACGCACCGCACCTTCAATGGAAATGGGATAGCCAATACCTTCCAGTGCCAACACACCGGCATTGGTACCCAGATTGCTGGTTGCTACGATATGCAGTTTTTGAAAGTCCTTGCCAAACCAGTTCGCCAACTCACTCTGTACATTGGTTCGTTCCGGCAGGATCAAGGGTAGGTGTTTTAAATCTGCTTTTGTGATCTCATCTTTTTTTGCAAGCGGATCATCTGCTTTCATTGCCACTACCCAATGATCGCTCCCCGGCAGGCGGATATAATCCAGATTCTCTGTACTGACAGGTTCTAAGAACAAGCCAATGTCCACGATCCCCTTACTCATCATTTCCAGAATTGTATCTGCTGTTCCCGTATGTATGGCAAACTGTACCAAAGGATACTTTTTGCAATAAGACCGACATATTTTTGCCAGCGTTTCCACTGCCATAAACTCGCCACAGCCAATCATGATCTTTCCGGCGATCGGTTCCTGATTTCCGCGTAGTTCATCCACGATCTTTTCTTCCATATCTACGATTTCCAGCGCACGCCTTTTTAACAGGAGTCCCTCGTCCGTCAGCGTAATATGATGTCCGCTACGATCGAATAATGTCACGCCCAATTCTTTTTCCAAGCCTGCCAATTGGCGCGATAAGGTCGGTTGTGTAATGTGCAGGACTTCTGCTGCCTTGGTAAAACTCTGTTCTTTTGCTACCGTAAGAAAATATCGGAGTACCCGGATTTCCATAAACTATCCTCCTGCGTTATATGTCTGTATGCGACCACATTTATGCCCGCTATTATAGCACAAATCATTTCCGATATCCTCTACTTTGCTAAGATGTCCTTCTTTTTTCGGTTCAGATGCAGATAAAAGAGCACATTTAATATGATACCGACGGTCGTTGATACCGGTGCCGCCAGTCCGATCTTCGTCAAACTGGCATTCGGCTGGATGCTCATGATATAGGCAAATGGCAAACGAACCAGAAGTGTCTGCACCAGACCCTGTACCATAACCCAGAGTGTCTGGTTATTGCCGTTGAAATAGCCGACCATAGAGAAAAGCACTGCCGTTACAATTGTCTCCGGTGCAAAGCCCTTGAGGTAGGCAAAACCATTGGCGATCACTGCCGGATCTGTGGTAAAGATACCTGCCAGCAGATCTCCTTTTAACATGACGAGTAAAAAGACCACGCAACCAAAGGATAGTCCTATACCAATGCCCGTAAACATGGCTTTCTTGGCACGTTTCTGATTGCCGGCTCCCACATTTTGTGAGACAAAGGATGCCATGGACTGCATAAGAGAACTCGGGATCAACATAGCAAAGTTGACGATCTTGCATGCCACGCCATAACCTGAGGATGCCTCAAGTCCTAATCTGTTGACAAAGGCACAGAGGGCAAGAAAAGAAAGTTGGGTCAAAAACTCCTGTAAGGCGAGTGGTAGTCCGATAGAAAGGAATTTTCTACATTGGCTGTTAAAACCAAAGTCGGATCTTTTTATGGTAAACGGCAGTTTCTTTTTCAAAAGTATCAAGATTGCGCACACAACGCTGACTGCCTGCGCCATAACCGTTGCCAGTGCTGCGCCTGCTGCATCCATATGAAAGCCTGCCACAAAAACCAGATCTCCTACGATGTTTACGATACATGCGACAAAAACAAATAGAAGCGGCGACTTGCTGTCGCCCAGTCCACGAAAGATTGCAGCCAAAAGATTGTATGCCACAATAAAAAAGATACCGCAGCCACATATACGCACATAAGATTTCGTAAGTGTTAGCGCCTCCTTTGGAGCCTGCATCAAGATGGAAATCGGATTTGCAAACACAACCAAAAGTACAAAAAGTACCACCGATAGCACGGCAAACACTGCGAGTGCACCGCCCATTACCGAGCCGATGACTTCTTCTCTTTTTTCTCCCAGATACCTTGCGATCAAGACAGTAACACCCATAGCAAGCTGTGTCACAACGAAGGTGACAAGATTTAAGACCTGACTGCCGGTCGATACCGCAGAAAGTCCTTCGGTCGAACCAAACCGACCAACCACCAGCAGGTCAACTGCACCATAAGCCGCCTGTAAGACCAAGGCTCCCAAAACCGGCAACATGAACCAAAATAACTTTTTTAAAATGCTCCCCTGTGTGAAATCAGCTCTATCGTTCATTGATTGAAATACTCCTCTCTGACATAATTTGATACATTTTCTCGATGGTTTGCATCATAACCTCTGCCTCATCATCTGAAATAACATCAAAAAATGGTTGTATCTTCCTGAAATATTCCCTATCGTATTTTTTCAGCAATTCCTTGCCTGTTTCGGTTAGCAAAAGATAGGTGATCCTGCCATCGCTTTCGGAACACTGCTTGTGCAGGTAGCCTCTGTTTTCCATCTCCTTGACAGTACGTGTCACACCCGGACGGGGGAGGGACAAAGCCTCGCTGATGTCAGAAACCTTGACGCGGATTCCCTTTTTTTCCAGCATGGTGATCGTATCCAGATAATGAATATAGGAAGGACTGACGCCCTCCGGCAGCGGTGGAAGGAGTTCTCGCACCCGCTTTGCCTGATAACAGGCATCAAACATTGCCTTGATTGTTTTTATGTCCATTTTATTTTCACACCTCCATGTAGTTACCTTTGATAATTACTTCTGATAATTATATTGATATTCTTATTTTTTGTCAATATCATAGTATTTGCTCCTAATGATTATGAAATATTCATGAAGCGAATTTACTTCTTTTTATATTAGTGTTATAAGTAGTAAAGATGTATTACTAGGCAAAGATAAAGGAGTTTTCCATGAAAAATAAAAGACTGGTCGCAGAAAGCCTGATGATTCTCTGCTATATTTTTGTCCTCTATCACCTAAGTGCCCTATGCCGCTACGGTGGCGTCAAAAGGCACTTGCTCTGGATGTTGCTGGGATTGCTGGTATTTTGCGCTACCTTAATCTACCTGCTCATAACAGATACGCCAAAAATCAAAAACAAAACAGCTTTCCTCGTGAAATTGATGTCCCTGATCGGTGCAACCGTTCTTTTTACATCCAACATTATCTACTCTGCTATTCCTTATAATGGAAAATTAGCCTGGAAAATTCAAGATTTAATACATACACGCGAAGTTGCATTGACACATAATAATGTTTTTGACACTGGTATAGAAGGCATTCTGGATGATTTAACTGCCGCATTAAACCTTCCGGAAAAACTCTATATTGCAGAACAATTTACTGTAGATTTTGACGGTACAGGAAAAATAAGTGCAATCGAAGGTTTCTTATATGGAAAAGATGAAAACGATCAGACACGCACGTATTTAATCAGTTACAATGCTAAAAAAAACAAAAAAATTTATGTTAATATGGATGGGTATGCATCGGCAGATTTTGATACAGACTCCTTACTGTCTCCTATGATTGATGTGCTTGCACTGGCCAACTGGAAAGAACAGGTAGCAGAGTGGGAACAAACTTATGATGGCTCCACCTACCAATTACTATATTTAGGAAATCGTACTTTTGAAATAAAAGATGGTCTCGTTGCGGTTTCCGGAGATCGTTCCGAAATCCAAAAGCTAAATGCTGGTGGGTCTGTAAAAGGATATGAAGTATCCTTACACATGCCAGAGCTTGATACGGTTACACCAATACGTTATATCGCCAACCCCCAATACACATCTTTGCAGGAACAAAAAGAACAGGAGCAAACGGATGCTTCTACTAAAAACTCCTCAGAAATCGGCAAATGTGATACCGACGAAGATGGTATACAATATTTTTATCTCACAGAACAAATCGGATGGAAATTTAAGATTTTAGATGCTGCCGCAGGAAGCCGTTTTTATGGCTTACAAAAAACAACAGACGGCGGTAACACGTGGGAAATGATTAATGAAGATCCTTTTATCGGAAATATTGGTGTCAGCGAAGGTCTCGTATTTTATGATGAGAATAATGGCATCATTGGTCTGACATGTGCAGGGCAGGATTGGTCCAACCTTTATCGAACAACAGATGGTGGGAATACTTTTACAAAAATAGAATTTCCAGATGCCGCAACCGGCGAATTCTACTTTGATATGCCAAGAAAAGATAAAGACCAGTTAGTCGTTTTAGCAAGATCCGAAGCTGGTGATACCACCGGGGTAAAATATGTTTCTACTGATGGTGGCGCAACATGGGAAAACGCCGGAGACTTTTGATCTCCGGCGCTTTTCTTATGCTTTATATTGCTTTCTTTTCCTTCTTTGTCAGATGGTTGAGCCATGCCTGCGGAAGTCCCATCGCAAGGATGATACCGATGACAATCGCCCCTGCCGTCTCAACTGTCTCAGTTCCTTTGATCGAAAACATTTCCATATTACCGCTGATTAAATAAAAGGCTGCATAGTAAATCCCGGCTCCCGGCACCAACGGGAATATCCCTGACAACAGATAGACCGTTGCCGGATGCTTGCGAAGTACCGCGAAAGAGCGTGAAAGCAAGGTCAAGGCCAGTGTTGCCACAATCGTTGCCAACATCAGATGCCAGCCCTGCTGTGAATGCAGATATTCATAGACAAACCAGCCCACACCACCTGTCAACCCACATAAACCCCATTCTGATTTAGGTGCTTGAAACAGAACAGCAAAGGCTAACGTTGCAATCATAGCAATGATAAAATGCAAAAAAATCGTCCCAATCATGACATTACACCTCCCAAACTCTGAAAAATATAGATTGTCAGGCCAACGCCAACCGAAATAAAGAGTGCAGTCAAAAGCGCGTCCAAGAGATGGATCACACCTGACAGATAATCACTATTATAGAAATCACGGATGGAGGTCGTAAAGGCAATGCCCGGTACCAGCGGCATGATACAGCCAATCACTATCTTGTCCTGCGAAACCGGAAGTCCCATACACATAGGAAGCAGGCTCAGGGCTGTTACAAACATACTACAGATTAGCAGATTGGCAAAGCGCCCAACATGGTGTTTTTCAAACCATAACATCAAAAGTTGTAATAAAAGACCAATGCCAAATGCAATGGTTCCATCCAAAAAATTCGCTCCGAACAAAATGGCAAAACCACCGGATCCGATACCGGTACATAGGACACGAATCCAGAGTGGATCCTTCTTGTGATGTATGATGGCATCCATACGAACCCAAGCCTCAGATATCGTACATTTCTTATCACAAATGTCTCTGGCTAACTGGTTGAGTTTTGATATCTTGAGCAGATTTACACTGCCTAAGGGCACATGCCGAATCATGCTACAGGCATCTTCCTTTCCCTCATTGGCACTGGCAAAAATACCATTAGATAGCACATATACATCATAATCCTCTAACTGATAAGCCGCCATGATCTTCATAACGGTATCTTCTACGCGGTAGATCTCACCACCATTTTGAAGCATGGCATCACCGATTTCCACTGCCAGCGTTAATATGTCTCTGGTTTCATTCATGCTGTAAGTTCCTCACTTTGGTTATTTGTATCACTTGCGCACCAGCCCACTTTCATCAAACAAATGATATTTTCTATTTTTATTTGCCCCTTCAGCCACAACATCTTTCATATTTACTAAAATAATTCTACTTCATCTACTTTATCATAAGTCTTGTACAAATAGTTCTCTAAATCTGTTTTTCTTCGCTGATAATGCTTATCCTCATAATCAAGAAAATCCATATTTATTCATGCACCTGTTTTTTGTAATCACACTTATGACCTCTAGCCATCTATCTGCATGGTTGTCGAGACACGGGTGTATAAATATACTTTGATTTTCTCTTTCTTCAATTTACATATCACCTCCAGGAAGTGTCGAAACTGCCGACAGATTGATACTGGCTAATGTATCCATCTGCCTGATTGCCAAATTTCTAAGCAATATAAGTCTTTCTGATTGAGGTTTCCCTTGCTCAATTAAAATAGCATTATAACTTTCCATATTTGCCAATACCAATAACTGATTTAAATTTGCATCATCACGCACATTCCCTTTTTTACCCGGATTATTATTTTTCCATTGCTTTGCAGTCTGACCCAATAAAGCAACATTTAAAAGATCTGCTTCACTGGCATATGTATAAGCAATCTGTTCTGGTGTCAGCTCTGGTGGAATCAAATTCTCCTTCACCGCATCCGTGTGAATACGGTAGTTCACCTTTGATAAAGCCCTGTTCAAGATCCTCCACCATATCTGCCTGCTTTTGACACTATTCCAATAGCATTGGTCTTTTCAATCCATTTGGTTGGCGTCATAACAAACCTGTTTAATCCTGCCTCACTTCTAACCGCCTCGAATTGCACACGGTTAAAATCTGGATTATGAAGTTCTTCCCAAACAGCCAAAAACTCAACTGTATTTCTGTTTCGCATCCAGTTCTGAATGACAAATGCGACAATCTTTTCCATTCGGGTAATTACCTTTAATGAAGGTTCTGTTTTCTTTAACTTCATGTGCAATAGTAGATGGATGTCTGCGAAGTCTTTTTGCTATTTTTGAATGACTCCCCGATGCATATCCCAGTTTCTATTGCTATTCGATCTGACAGGTCCATTTGTCCGCTAGTATTGTAATAATTCATATCTGCTCCTTTCCCAGCAGATAGTAATCGATATAACCAATATATCATGCCTTGGAAATGGCTGTAGAAAAAGTAAACTAGACCTTTTATAGCCATTTTTAGTTGTCAAAGTATGGGTTTAGTTTTTCAATCTAGGACTTTGTAAGAACCTTCTTACAATATTTATGTGCGCCACAATACGGACATACTAATTTTCGCTTTGTAATTGTATGAGGTCCCATAATATATGACTTCATATCTGGAACAAATCTATTATTACATTCGGGACACTCAAATGCTCCTGCTTCTATATCAAGTACACAGGCAATTGCAATTCCTCCAATTATCACAACAAGACCTATTCCTATAAGAAGAACTCTCATCCAGTTCTCCATCTCCAGCATTCTCGACAATATAAATAATGGAACTGCCGCAATAATTGTAAGTCCTGCCACCATTGCTGATAGGACAATTTTCTTTTTGCTTTCCTGAGTTTCTCTAACTAAATTCACCATATTTTCCTCCGCTTTCTTCAGATAATCTTCTTCAGATACTCTTTCACCAGACAGTAGTTCATTAACTGTTATCTCCAGTTCATTGCATAATGGCAACAGCAATGATACTTCTGGAAAACCATTTCCTCTCTCCCATTTTGAAATTGTTTTATCACTGATTTCTAATTTTTCTGAAAGCTGTTTTTGTGTATATCCTTTTCGTTTTCTCTCATCAGAAATAAATTTCCCAATTTTAATTTGATCCATCTGTTTTCCTCCTCTCTGGTTTGATTATCCTATGATTTGATTTCCAATCACACCCACGCAGCGTAGAATATGGTGAATTTAGTGGTTTCTACGCTACGTAGAGTGAAATTTGAAGTTACAGAACCATTTCCCATAACAAAGATGAAATAAATGGTTGAAGGAAGAACATAATAAGTGCTACAGATGCACATATTATGTAAAAGTCGTTCTTTTTTGAATTTTCCACTATTCTTCTTGTAAAGATACTTGTAAACCAATATGCAATTAGATACCCGACTAAAGTACCTGCAATGTTTGTAATAATGTCATCTATATCTGTCGTTCGTCCTGTGAAAATTTGAGCTATTTCGATAAATGATGTCATTGCAAATCCTGCCATAAATACTTTTTTTATATTCCTGAATTCTTTCCATAACACCGGCAGAAAGAAGCCAAAGGGAACAAACAATAACACATTCAAGCACGCATTACTAAAATCATTTATCATATATACAAAAGGAATTATATTTACCGTCAATTCAACTTTTAATGACATTATACTCGGAAAGCCTACCAATGCTAAAACAGCAGTTAAATAGAATCCAAAAACCATATAAAGAATGGTTATTTTCCAGCTACGAAAATACAATTTGTTATATATACACCAGATAGGAATTATAAAAACTGCAGCAGCAACAATTTCGATAAGTGCACTATATATTCTATACATATTTATCTACCTCCACTATTCCTTAATGATTTGTCAAACTCTTTTTATTTCTGCTAATGTTATATCCACATCATCAAGTTCAATCGTGACATTACTGTAATCATATGGCTTTTTTGTGGGACAAAAGAACTACTGTTTCCACATGTCCAGTCAACGGGAACATGTCATATGGGCGTATCGTCTCCACCCGATATGCTCTACAAAACCATTTCAAGTCTCTTGCCAACGTCTCTGGGTTGCATGAAACATAAACCACACGATCTGGTTCCAAGGAAATCACGGCATCTACAAATTCTTTTGTACTTCCTGCACGCGGCGGATCCATAAGAACCACGTCAAAATGCTCCTTATTGGCTGCTGCTTTACAAATATATTCTGTGGCATCCTGACAGACAAAGCAGATATTCTTTACCTGATTGGTCTTGGCATTGGTAATGGCATCCCGCACGGCATCGCGGTTCAATTCCACGCCGGTCACCTCTTTGGCATCCCTTGATGCGATCATGCCGATCGTCCCTGTCCCACAATAGGCATCCAAAACTCTCTCTTTTCCGGTCAGGCCAGCCATGTCAAGGGCTCCCTGATACAGATGCTTGGTCTGTATTGGATTTACCTGATAAAAAGACTTTGCAGAAATACGGAAACGCATCCCCATAAGTTCATCTACAATATACCCCTTACCATAAAGCACCTTCTCCTGTTCGCCAAGCACCATACTTGTATTACGCCCATTGATATTTAAAACAACCGTCGTAATTTCCGGATGCAATTTTCGTAAAGCCTTAACAAAGTTGTTCTTTGATGGCATAACTGGTGATGCCAATACTAAAACCACCATCACTTCCCCGGTCGCATGTGCATGACGTACCAGTACGTGACGTAATAAGCCATAACCAGTATCTTCATTATATGGCTTTATCTTAAACGACCGCAAAAGTCCTCGAATATCACGAATAATAGCAGTTGATCCCTTATTCTCTAACAAACAGGATTCGATATCTACAACGCGATGACTATCTTTTTCATATGTACCACAGATAACCTCGCCATTTTTCTTTTGCGCATACACCGCATGCACTTTATTGCGATAATAATATGGATAAGACATGCCGACGATCGGTTCGACCTTACCAAATTCCCGCAGTAACTTTGCTACGCGTTTTTCCTTTTTTTGTAATTGTTCCTCATATGGTATGCCGCTATACTCACAACCGCCACATTTCTTATGATAAGGGCACTCCTGTCTCTCTCTCGTATCATTCTTTTGCATTTTCTTGTTGTAGCCTGCCTGTTTTTTCTCTGTCATCTTTTTACCCCGCGATCCACTGTCCCAGCAATGCAGCCAAAACTCCTAATACTAAACTACCTATCATATAAATAAGCGCCACGCCCATATGCCCATCCTGTACCAAAGAGGATGACTCATAAGCAAAGGTGGAAAACGTCGTAAATCCACCACACAAACCTACCTTTAAAAACAATGCTACCTGGGGTGGCAGATCAACACGCTTTCCCAAGCATACCGAAAGAAAGCCCAGCAGAAAAGCACCGATAAGATTGATCAAAAATGTCTTTATCGGAAATCCATTTCCTGTATCCAGCGGCAGCAGACCAACCAGATAGCGCAAAATACTTCCTACAAATCCTCCAAGACCAACCATAAAACAATTCCAGATCATATCTCTCCCTCTTCTCTCATTCCAAGATCTCATACCCTAACAGTATAGCATATGCCGGGGTCGATCTGCTGTTTTTCTTTCACATCTTTTATCCTACCTGCTGCTCCATCGTCTCCTCCACCCAGGGAACTCTGGCGGAAAGCACGACCGCGGAAGCATTCTCCACATTCTCCTCATTATCATCAAAAAAGATGTGTGCCCCAAATGCCTCCAAGACCCGGCTCTTATCCATCCCTCCCAGAAAAAAGGCCTGGTCGATCCGAATCCCCCATGCCCGTAAGGTACGGATCACGCGTTCATGTGCCGGAGCACTCCGCGCCGTGACAAGGGCTGTGCAGATCCGCGGTATTCCGGCATCCTCTTTCCAGCCTTCCCGCATTTCTTCTGTCCTCTGCTGCAATTCTGAGATCAACTGCAAAACATGGGCAAAAGGTCCCGGACGCAGCGGGACATCTGCCAGTTCTCTTTCCTGTGCACAAAAAGCCTCCACTCCCTGTTCTTGAAACGTACGCTCTGCTTCCCCGGAAAATAAGACTGCGTCCCCATCAAAGGCTATGCGGATTTCCAAGGGCTGCCTGATCTGCCCCCGCATATAGGCTTGCCGATAGGTTTCCGGGAAAGTCCTTGTCGAAACAGCATGCCCCCCATTTTCCATCGCTCCTCTGGGCAGTAAGACACCGGCGGCTATCCCTGATTGCAGGGCGTTCTTGACCTCCTCTGCATTAAAGGATAAATACAGATCCACGCCATAGGCACGCAGATAGGGCGCAATGGCACCCCCACCGGTCAAGGCTGCCCGCGTGATATCCAGCCCATAATATTCGATCGAGTGAAAAATGCGGAGTGCCGCGTCCGCACTATTTTTAGACATAATGACTACTTCGATCTGCCGGCTGTCCCTCTCCCGGTTCAAGGCAAGAAAAGCCTGAATTAAGGAAAACGCCGCTCCCGGTGCTAAAACTTCTTTTTCATGTGCGATCTGATAATCCACATAAGCCTCCACCCCCTGACTTTCAAAGATCGCATTTTCCTCTTCCAAATCGAACAAGGCACGGCTGGATATGCCGATCATAAAATTTTTCTGCATAAAAAACACCCCTTTCACCAGATGTCATCCATTTCCTGTGATTCCATCTTAGCAAAAGAGGTGTCCCATTATTGTCTCTACTTGTTACTTCTTCTCCAGATATGCATCTTGTCGGCTTCTTCGATCAACCAATCTCTGAAATCCGGATGTGCAATGGAAATAATCTTCTCCGTTCGTTCCCATGTCGACAATCCCTTGAGGCAGACCTTGCCATATTCGGTTACCAGATAGTGCGTGTTGGCTCTGGTATCTGTAACGATGGATCCCGGTGCCAATGTCGGCTGAATACGAGATTCCACGGTGCCGTCCTTTCTGGTAAAGGTGGAAGAACAGCATACGATACTCTTACCGCCATGTGACATATATGCACCCATAACGAAATCCAGTTGTCCGCCTGCACCGCTAATATGCTTGGTTCCCGCAGACTCTGCGTTGATCTGTCCGAACAGATCAAAATCAACTGCATTGTTGATTGAAATAAAATTATCCAGTTTAGCAATGTTTCTCACATCGTTCGTATAATCTACCGGTGCGCTCATCAATTCCGGATTTTCGTCCAGATAATCATACATTTTTTTCGTGCCGGCACCAAATGCGTATGTCTGACGGAAGCGGTCAATATTCTTCTTGGATCCATTGATCTTGCCCGCACGCGCAATATCGACAAAAGCATCCACATACATTTCTGTATGCACGCCCAGATCCTTCAGATCCGATTCGGCGATCAGGGATCCAACCGCGTTCGGCATACCACCGATACCAAGTTGTAGACAAGCGCCGTTCGGGATCTCATCCACGATCAATTTTGCCACTGCCTTATCAATATCGGTTGCAGGACCACCACCGCCGAGTTCACCGATTGCAGGGTTTTCTCCTTCCACGATCGCATCCACCTGGGAAATATGTATGCCTTCTTCCATGCCGCCAAGACAACGAGGCATGTTCTCATTGACCTCAACGATGATATGTTTTGCCGTTTCGCAAATCGCCATCAAATGGGATGCATTCGGTCCGAAATTGAAGTAACCATGCTTATCCATTGGTGCAACAACAAACATAGCAACGTCATCCGGCTGAATGTTCTCTCTATAATAACGTGGCAGTTCAGAATAGCGAAGCGGGCTATAGTATGCGCAGCCTCTGGCAATGAGTTTTCTCTCCAAACCTCCCATATGCCATGAGTTCCAGCAAAAATGCTCCCCTGCATCCTCTCGTTCAAAGATAGCCAGTGGCTTTAATAAGATACCACCGCGCACCTTGACATCACGCAATTCATCCGTACGTCTTGCCAATGCCCGATCCAGGGCATCCGGTGTTCCCGTACACCAACCATAATCTACCCAGTCCCCCGACTGCACAACTTTAACAGCCTCATCTGCCGTTTTTAGTTTGCTCTGATATTCCTGCGAAAAATCCATTTCCGTAACCTCCTCACAAGATTGTTAAAAATTTACCATACTTTTATACTACCACCTTATGCCACGAATTACAATATTTTTGTATAAGAAAAGACACCGGATCATCTCCGGTGTCCATTTATTCCTCTATTTCTTCCAGCGCCCGCTTCGCCTGCAAGAGGGCTTCCATGAAATAGTCCCGCTCCTCCTCGGAAAGTTCCTGCGCAAGCACTTCCTCGTATGACGCTACCAGTCCCTCCAGTGCACGGTCACTGCCCGCATGCACATCCAGGATTGCCTCGGCTTCATAGGCTGCATTGTAGTACCAGAGAGCCGCCTCTTTCGCATCACCGGCATCGCTATAGTAATCACCCAATTCTGCGCAGATCTCACTGGATGGCTTATCTGTCATCTCTTTGATGGCGATCTTGAAAAAGTCCCGCTCCCCTCCCAGCCTGCGATATGTCCGAAGCAGGATAGCAGCAGCGCGCGAGCGTTTATCTGCCTGACTCTCTGTCTCATAGATCCTTAAAAAATAAGGACATGCATCCATAAGATCAAGAATATCCCCGGTCTTATACAATTCCATGGCATACATCCGCTGCAACTTATCCGACAGCCCGCCATCCCCTGCGATTGCCTTGGTAAAAATAGAAAAATCCCGCTTACTGTGTAGATTTTCCGGCATATGACTGATCACGATATCACTGTCAAAAACGACCGGATCCAGACGCACCGTCTCATGCACCGGATCGATCCATGTAAATGTCCGCAGGCGTTTGAAGAGTTTCGGACGGTATTCCATCTTGGCATTCAAGACTGTATTATAGTCCGTCACCGTATGATACTTCATCTGCACGATCTCAACTTCCGGCAGGAGTGCCGCTTTCAGTTTCAGAAAAGCCTGCCGGTTTTCCTCGTCTAAGACCTCGTCCGCATCCGGCGCATAGATGTAATCCATGCTTGCCTTAGAAAAGGAAAAATTACGGGCTGCCGCAAAATCATCCTGCCAGACAAAATCGTAGATCTGCTCGGTATAGCGTGCGGAGATCTCCTTTGTCGCATCCGTCGATCCTGTGTCTACAATAATGATCTCATCCACAAGATCTGCGACGGAATCCAGACACCTTGCCAGCACCCTTTCTTCATTTTTTACGATCATGCACAAACTGATTGTCGTATCCTGCATCTGCCTGCTCCTATCTTTTGTCTATCCACCATAAACCATATAATTGCAAAATTCCTTCTAACGATCCGGATATTGCTCCTCTACAAATCTGCGCAATACCGGAATGCTCCTCTTAACCTTTTCCGTATCAATGCAGTAAGCCATACGGAAATACCCCGGCACACCAAAATTATCAGACGGCACCAGGATCAGATCGTATTCCTTTGCCTTCTGGCAAAAGACATTAGCATCTTCCTCGAGTGCCTTTGGGAAAATATAAAAGGTACCTCCCGGACGCACCACCGTAAAGCCCAGGTCTACCAAGGTATCATACAAAAGATTCATATTGGTCTCATAAACGGAAAGATCACTTGTCTCATCCAACACGCGTGCCACAGCCAGTTGCACCGAAGATGACGGACAGTTGTGTCCGGTTCCACGGCTGATCTGCGCCATGATCGGCACTAAAAGATCTGCATCCACCGCCTTTGGATTGACTGCCACATAACCAATACGCTCGCCCGGAAGACTCAGACTCTTGGAAAAAGAATAGCAGGAGAGCGTGTTTTCATAATAGCGGCTCGGATACGGCACGCTTTTTCCATCAAAGGCAATCTCACGGTATGGTTCATCGCTGATCAAAAAGATCTCATGTCCGAATGCCTTTTCCTTTTGACGCAAAAGATCTGCCAAATGCTCTATGGTCTCCTCCGAATAGACGATACCGGACGGATTGTTTGGTGTATTGATGAGCACCGCCATCACGTCCCCTGTCAGCATTTCCTCAAAAGCCTCAAAATTGATCTGGAAATCCTTGGTATGTGCCGGCACAACCTCTAACTTTGCCCCGGTTCCTTCAACATAAGGTGTATATTCCGGGAAAAATGGTGCAAAGGTCAGCACCGTGTCGCCCGGTTTGGTAACCGCACGCAGGGCATGCGCCAATGCGCCTGCTGCACCACTCGTCATAAAGATATGTTCCATGCCGTACTGCATGCCAAAGCGCCGGTTCAGGCTCTCTGCGACCGCTTTGCGCACCGAAGGAATGGTGGTAGACGGGCTGTAACCGTGCAGTTCCATGGGATTCATGGTCTCATGCATGTCAATGATCGCCTTGGTATAATCCTCGGCACAAGGCACGCTGGGATTGCCCAGACTGTAGTCAAAAACATTGTCATACCCGATCTTCTCTCCCCTTTTTGTCGCGTATTCACTCAATTCACGGATGATGGATTTGCCGCCCAACATCGCCTTGTAAGTTTCGTTTATCATCTCTTACATCTTTCCTTTCTATATTTTCCGGTAAAAATTTATAAAAAAACCGCAGTCCGATCAAAGACTGCGGCATTTTTTTATTTTATTCCTTCAAATTCATATCCGGCATCTTTTACTGCGGCAGCAAGCACATCCTCGGCTACCGGTGCGCTCATCTTGACCACGACCTCGCATGCCTCATGATCTGCCTTTGCCTCGGTCACACCGTCGATCTTCTCCAGTGCTTCCTTTACGTGTGCCTCGCAATGTGCACACATCATTCCCTTAACTTTTAATGTTTCTTCCATGTCAGAATTCTCCTTATCTATCTTTTCTTTTTGATCCGCCTTTGTCTTGTCTTCTATTATAACAGTATCTTGCGCTTCTGTAACGTGCGATTTTGCTTTTTGTCCTTTGACTTTTTTATCCCGCTCGGCACTGTAAATATCGACAAAATTCAAACGCAGGGCGTTGGTCACGACGCAGAAACTGGAAAGGCTCATTGCCGCCGCACCAAACATCGGGTTTAACTCCCATCCGGTAAACGGATACCAGAGTCCGGCTGCCAACGGAATACCAATGGCATTGTAGAAAAATGCCCAAAAGAGGTTTTCGTGGATATTCCGAAGCGTTCTACGGCTCAAGCGGATGGCGGCTGCCACATCCGTAAGACGGCTGTTGACCAGCACCACATCAGCGGCATCTATGGCAATATCCGTACCTGCGCCAATGGCAACACCAACATCCGCTCGCGTCAGAGCAGGAGCATCATTGATACCGTCGCCTACCATCATGACGTGACCATCTTGAGAGAAGCGGCGGACCACTTCTTCTTTGCCATCCGGTAGAACCCCCGCGATGACCTCGTCTACGCCTGCACGCGCCCCGATCGCCTGGGCTGTCTCTACCCTGTCACCCGTCAGCATGACGACATGCACGCCCATATTTTTCAGTTCTGCGATCGCCTGCGGACTGTCCTCTTTCATCTCATCTGCCACACAGATCATACCGTAAAATTGATCCTGGCTGGAGAAAAAGAGCGGTGTCTTTCCCTGCTTTGCCAAAAGTTCGATCTCATGGCTCTTTGCAAAAGCAGAAAAAGAGTCCTTGGCAAGCGGTGCGATAAATTCTTCCTTGCCACCGTAAATGCGTTTGCCACGCCACAGCCCCGACAAACCATTGCCTGCCATGCTCTCAAATCCCTCTACCGGATCCGAGACAATGTTTTGTGCCTCTCCGTAGGCGATCACTGCTTTGGCAAGCGGATGTTCGCTCTTGCTTTCCAAGGATGCCGCCAGTGCCAGTAATTCCTCTGCCGAAATGCCTTCCTGCGGTACGATATCAGTCACCTTTGGTTGACCCTTAGTGATCGTACCTGTCTTATCTAAGACAACTGTTGTCGTCTTACCTGCCTGTTCCAGAGAAGTTGCATTCTTAAAGAGGATGCCCTTCTTGGCACCGACACCGTTGCCGACCATGATCGCTACCGGCGTTGCCAGTCCAAGCGCACACGGGCAGGAGATCACCAGTACGGCAATGGCACGGGAAAGTGCAAAACCAAAGGTCTGTCCGACAGCAAGCCAGATCAAAAATGCCACCAGAGCGATACCTAAGACTGCCGGGACAAAAATACCGGATATCTTGTCTGCCACCTTGGCGATCGGTGCCTTGGTTGCCGATGCATCACTGACCATGTGAATGATCTTGGCAAGTGTGGTATCCGAGCCGACACGCGTAGCCTTTGCGGTAATAAAACCGGAAGCATTGATGGTCGCAGCCGTCACTTCATCGCCCACCTCTTTGTCTACCGGGATACTCTCACCGGAGATCGCGGATTCATCAATGGCGCTTTGTCCCGAAAGGATCACGCCATCCACCGGAATGCTCTCGCCCGGACGTACCACAAAGACATCATCCACCTTGACCTGATCGATCGGCACCTTTTTCTCTGCACCATCCACAAGGATCGTTGCCTGTTTTGGTGCCAGTTCCATCAGCCCACGCAGAGCATCGGTCGTCCTTCCCTTGGAATATGCCTCCAGCATCTTTCCGACCGTGATCAAGGTCAGGATCATGGCTGCAGATTCAAAATAGAAAGAATCCATATACTTCATAACGCTGTCCATATCGCCTGCCATCTGTGCCCCGGTCATAGCGAAAAGGGCGTAGACACTATAGCCAAAAGATGCGCCCGCTCCCATGGCTACCAGGGTATCCATATTGGGAGACTTGTGCCATGCGCTGGTAAAGCCGCTGATGAAGAACTTTTGATTGATGACCATGACCGCCACCGTCAAAAGCAACTGATACAAGCCCATTGCCACATGATTGCCTGCCATAAAGGATGGCAAAGGCCAGCCCCACATCATATGTCCCATAGAAACATACATGAGCGGCAATAAAAAGCAAAGGGATGCGATCAGGCGGTTGCGCAAAGTACGAAAGGCTTTCTTTTGTGTGCTCGCCAACTGGTCGGCTTCACTTGCTCCACTCTTAGCCTGCGCCTGTCCTCCCTGTCCATCTTCTTTTAAGGATGCACCATAACCGGCTTCTATGACTGCTGCGATAATGGCTCCGCTATCCGCATGTCCTTCCACATTCATGGAATTGGTCAACAGGTTGACCGCTACATCCGTCACGCCGTCCACATTTCGCACGACCTTTTCTACGCGCGCCGAACATGCCGCGCAGGACATTCCCGTTACGTCATATTTTTGCATGTCTGTCCTCCTTATTTCATCAATTTCTGTAAGGTAACGACCAGTTCGTCCACCTTTTCATTCTTGCCTTCCCGGATATCATTTGCCACACAGGTCTTGATATGGTTGGCAAGCAAAACTTTATTAAAACTATTGAGAGCAGATGTGATCGCGCTGACCTGGGTCAAAATATCCACGCAATAGGCATCGTTTTCCACCATGCCTTTGACCCCTCGCACCTGACCTTCAATACGGCTCAAACGGTTCATCATATCTTTATATTCTTTCTCATCGCGCACTTTTTTATTACAAGAACTGCAGTGCGGACAGGTATTTTCCATCTTTTCTTCCATCTCTTTCTCCTTTCTTCGGATTGTAGCAAACCGTATGGACACTCCATGTGGCAAAAGGAACGTCCCTACGGTCTGGATTATATACCCCCATGGGGTATATGTCAAGAGGACACTATTTATTTTTTGCGAAAGAAAAAGGCTTCCGCACACATGTACGAAAGCCTTGTCTGTTCAAATATTCTTATCTGTTCATTTCCGAAACAGGACCTTTTGCGTTGTGGTCTGCAATGACATATTCCACCTCATGCAGATCAGATGACGGCAGATCTCCCGGAATGGTATTTTTGATAGCACTGCAGGCATTACCAAAAGCAAGTGCCTTCCTGCAATCCATATCGGAAGAAAGCAGACCATATAACATACCGCCACAATAAGCATCCCCACTGCCGATGCGGTCAACTACATCGATCTTCTCATAAGGCTGCTCGGTATAGAAGGTATCACTCTTTGCCTCGTAGATCACAGAGCCAAAACTGTGCTGCTTTGGACTGTGTACCACACGCTGGGTGGATGCCACGATCTGGATCGGATACTCAGCGGTAAAGGAGCGCATGATGTCTTCTAGGGATCCTTCCTTTAAAAAGGTCAGGCGCGCCGTATCCTCAGAGCAGAAAAAGATATCCACATATGGCAGGATCTGCTCAATACATGCCTTTGCCTCGGCTCCTGTCCATAAGTTGAGTCGGAAGTTGACATCAAAGGAGATCAGGGCCCCTGCCTCCTTGAAACGCTTGATCATTTCGATGGCACAAGTCCTTGCTTCCGGACAAAGTGCTAAGGTGATGCCGGATACATGGAAACACCGGGTAGACTTATACATATCCTCCGGGAACTCGTCGATCGAGATCCTGGTGATGGAACTGTGCTTTCGGTCATAGACCACCTGCGGTTTTCTAGGGAAGGTAGCACTCTCATAAAAATAAGCACCAAGTCTTGCATCCTCCGTGTGATCCCATACCAGATAGTCATCGCTGACATTCATGGAACGCACCTTACTTCTTGCCAGTTCCCCGATCGCATTTGCCGGCAGTTTAGAAATAATACCGGTATGCAGTCCCAAGAGGGAAACCCCGGATGCGACATTTAATTCCGCGCCGCCCACGTGACTTTCAAATTCTGTGCTTCTTACGATTCTTTTATTTTCCTTTGGTGAAAGGCGAAGCAAGACCTCTCCCAATGTCAACAGATCAAATTTTTCCATTTCCTTTTCCTCCTATCGCTTCTGCTTTGGATGCTGCTCATAAAACTTTTGTTTTTCCTGATACATGGCATTTTCAGCCTCTGTCATCATGGCATCAAAATCCTCTATCTCCTCACACCAGCACCAGCCGATAGATGCTGATGCCAGTTGACCCGAGCACATCTTGCTGCGCAATTCTTCCGCCTGCTTGCGAAAATCCTTTTCACTGCGTCCGAATACACAGACTACAAACTCATCCCCGCCCATACGACAGCACATGTCGATCGGGAAACACTGGCGGATCTGATCTGCCGCCTCCATGATCATCTGATCGCCCCTTGCATGTCCGTAGTGGTCATTCATATATTTGAGCCCATTCAGGTCACAGTAGAGGACCCCTGCCTCTTTTTCTCCTTCCATCATATGTTTGCCGCAGAACTGCGTCATATAATAGCGGTTATAAAGTCCCGTCAAAGTATCACGATCTGCCATATAATTGGCAACCTCCACATTGTGACGCAACTGCTCCAGAGTATTCTGCAAGGTCGTTGCCAGCACGCCGACCTCATCCTGACCGCCCGCCTCGATCTTGGCATTCCAATCGCCGCCTGCCACCTGTTTGGCAGCCTCTGTCAGACCACGCAAAGGCTTTGTGATGCGGTGCACCATATGTATGCCCGCGATCGACGCAATCAAAAGCACGACAAAGAGGATCACCAGACACTGCATGGCAAGGCTATTGCGCGAAACATCAATCTCCGATGCCGGTGCACATAAGACCAGATACATGTTATTGGTCAGTTTTTTGTAAACCAGGCGCTTGGATGCTCCCTTCCAGGTATAGGAATAGATCTTTCCCTCCATGCGCTCTGTGTCTAAGATGTCGTGAACCTGCATCAGATTATCGTCAAACTGATCGACCGTGATCCCGTTTTCATAGTCCTTGTGATAGACCAGATCTCCGTCATCGGAAACCAAAAAGGCATACCCGGTATCATAAGCCGAAAGATTTTTGACCGAATCCTGTAATTTTTCCATGCTGATATCCATACCGATCACACCGATCAGCGTATCATCCCGGTAAATAGGGATAACATAGGATGTCATATAGACACGGGTATTCTGGTTGTAGTACGGCTCCATCCAGATCGCCTGTCCCTGCTCGATCGGCTCATAGTACCAGCCCACATGCTCACGGTCGGTCGGATCGTATGCCTGGATGTCGGTCGGTGCCCGTTCCGTAAACTTTCCGATGGCATTCTTTACCAGAAATACACCCTGCGTCGTCTGGAAAATATCCGGATTCAGTCGCATATAAATAGAAACTGCGGCAGAGGTGTTGCGTGCCGTATTATCCAGTTCGTCATGCACATGCTGTATATAATCTTCCATGTATTCCGTATCGTTCCACATAGATCTATCCTGTGAAAGCCTTCTGGAAACATAAGAATAATCCATGTCGACCGAACTGGCGATCTCTTTTAACATCAGATTGATCTCGCTCGCCTTCTGTTCGCAGAGCAGATTCATGATCTGTGAAGAATCCTCATTGATGACCCGCTGCGCACTGGCGATCCCGGCACCGCCGATCATGCCGGATGCCAAGATGATGCTGACCAGTAAAAGTGTCAGAAACCGCTTTTGCAGTGTGTGTTTATACCCATTCTTTTGTGCTTTATTTTTCATTGTAAACCGTTCCCAATTATCTCTTATCTGCCTGTCTTCCCCTAGAAATTCTTATACCGTATCCGCTTAAAACAGATCACATAAGTAATGATATGTGCGCTGAGCGTGATCGCCCAGGTGATCGGATACGCCATATATAAAATCCCCTCTGTATGGTGTATCTGAAAGATCGTTGCGATCCAGACCAGACGCAGTCCGCAAGCCCCAACGATGGACATGATCATAGGCAAAATGGATTTGCCGATGCCTCGTAAACATCCCACCATGGTATCCATCATACCACACAAAAAATAAGTGGTACAGATATAAGACATACGCACCAGTCCCGCCTCTACGACCGGCTGACTATCGGTATAAATATGTAAAAGTTGTCTGCCGAAAAGATAAGCACTCTCCCCAGTGATAAGCCCTACAGCAACCACGATACCAAGACAGAGGAACATGACCTTTTTGATACGTCCCTTGTCGCCCGCGCCAAAGTTCTGACTGGTAAAGGTAACTGCCGTCTGCGATACCGCATTCATTGCCATATAGACAAAACCCTCGATGTTGCTGGCTGCGGAATTTCCCGCAATGACCGTACTGCCAAAGGAATTGATGGCAGACTGGATTACAACATTTGACAGGGAAAATACCGTTCCCTGGATTCCCGCCGGAAGTCCGATCCGGATGATTCGTCCCAAAACATCCGTCTTGATCCCCAGACATTTGAAAGAAAAATGCATGACATCGCTCTGCTTATGCAGATAGTAAAGCACCAGTGCCGCAGAAATGTATTCGGAAACGACCGTCGCGATTGCAACGCCTGCAACGTCCATGGAAAATCCAATAACAAGCACCAGATTTAATACCACATTCACAATGCCGGATGCCATCAAAAAATACAGCGGCGTCCTGGTATTGCCGATCGCACGCAGGATGGCAGCGCCAAAGTTGTAGGTAAGCAGCGCCGGCATACCTAAGAAATAAATCTGCAGATAGGTCGTTGCCAGACCGATAACATCATCCGGCGATCCCATCCAGACCAGGAGTTGATGGGATGTCAGCATACCAAAGATACTTAAAAATACGCCGCACACAAGACTAAGTGTAATACTCGTATGAATGGTATCCCGCACCTTTTCCCTGTGGTCACAGCCAAAGTAAAAGGCGACCGTCACATTGGCACCGACAGACAGCCCCATAAAAAGATTGACTAAAAGATTGATCAAAGAGGAGGTCGAACCTACGGCTGCCAGTGACTCATTCCCAGCAAAACGCCCGACAACAATAATATCCGCTGCATTAAATAGGAGCTGCAGCACACCCGATAAGATCACAGGGATCGTAAAGGCGATCATCTTGCCAAGAAGCGGTCCATGGATCATATCAACTTCTTTTTTATTCGCTTTCATTATCTTCCCTCTTTACAACTGGCGCATCATCATAGGTTTCCAGAAAATGATGCTTTACACCGTCTTTTTTGTAGGCGATGACCGTGCTCAAGTTTACATTTTCCACACTCTTAAAGATATTACCCTCCACATAAGGATTGGTCTTTTTCATCTCGCGGATCAGATTTTTGACTTCCAGACGCTTGGAATTGTTCTGTCCGTTATCCTGACAGGAAGAACATGTCTCTGTAAATTTGCAGGCACATTGCAGGAAATACAGATGGTTGTAGTCACGCCATTTCTTGATGTCATCCTCACGCACCAGATAAAGCGGACGTATCAACTGCATACCCTCAAAATTCGTGCTGTGCAGTTTTGGCATCATGGTCTGCATCTGTGCCCCGTAAAGCATTCCCATAAGGATAGTCTCGATCACATCATCATAATGATGTCCCAGAGCGATCTTGTTGCAGCCCAGTTCCTGTGCCTTGTGGTAGAGATGCCCTCTGCGCATACGCGCGCACAGATAACATGGCGATTTCTCGATCTCAAAGACCGCATCAAAAATATCTGACCCAAAGACCGTGATCGGAATGCCCAGTTTCTTGGCATTATTCTCGATAATAGCACGGTTTTCCTTGCTATATCCCGGATCCATGACCAGAAATACCAAATCAAAGTTTACCTTGTGATGGCGCTGCAATTCCTGAAACAACTTTGCCATGAGCATGGAATCCTTACCGCCGGAAATGCAGACAGCGATCTTATCGCCCTCCTGCACCAGTTCATACTCACGGACTGCCTTGGTAAACTTGCTCCAGATGGTCTTTTTAAACTTTTTACGCAGACTCTGCTCGATGTCAAAGGTCGTGATCTCCGGCTGGCTTGTCTCATCCTCCGTCTGCATCCGCTGCATGAGCCAGCCAAGATAACCTCCCTTTAGGCTATAGACCTCCTGCCATCCCGCCTCGCGCAGATGTCCTGCTACCTCTAAACTGTGTTCTCCCTTTTTACAATACAAGACCAGCGTCTTGTCCTTCCACTGGTCAGCCTCTGCTAAAAGGGCTTCCTCCAAGAGATTGATACTGCCCGGTATATTGCCATAGGCAAAGGACAGTTCGTCCCTGGTATCAACCAAAGTATAAGTATCTTTTTCCATAGACAGGACTTCCTGCCATGTCTTTTCCAATGCTTCCATAATCTATCCCTTAATGTATTTTAAAGTCAAAAAATCGGTTATATACAACCATTTGTATCATAACCGATTTTTTTCATGGATAAAAGTATAATTCCTACGATTTTTGTATTATTTTTACATCAATTTTTTAGAAATTCTTTCTAATTCCCTTCTACCATAACTTCTTCTACTTTTTCCTCAACCTGCTTGCGCTCGAAGATCAGACGGAAGATCAGACGCACCAATGGTCCGCAGTAGAACATCTGCCAGCAGATCGCCATCGGGAAGTTCATTGCCCATGTCTTGATCCAGGTACCAAAACTTGGCTCCTTGAACAGGAAGGTTGCGATCAGACTCATGGTCGGACACATGATACAGCAGATGCAGATGGAGATCGCATAGGTGATGAACTGTGGGCGATCCTGTGGTGTCATCACAGAAAATGCCAGACCTCTGGCAATCTTTCCGACAACAAAAAACTCTAAAATAAAAGCGATCGGTACCATGATCGGCAGTTCATGTAAAGCAGCAACAAAGGTTGTCCCGCTGACATCTCCGGTATTGAGGGCTACGTTGTAAACAACCATACCGTAGACCATGATCGTCGCCATAATGGCGGTAAATACTACATCTTGAAACTTATTCTTTGGCATAATAATTCTCCTTTTTCTCTTTTCTAATAAGTGCATAATAGTGCATAAAAAAATGGGAACATGAAACTTTCGTCTCGTGTTCCCACTGCAACTACCATTAATTGCGCTTAGTGTAGCATAAATTTTTTGTCTTCGTAATACCCAAAATATTTTTCTCTCTTTTATACATGTATCACAAATTACATTTTTTATTTTTATGCATATTGTACAATTATATCTGCTTCTCTTTTTCTGTAATGCCTACATTCATGCTGCCCATATGGTAGCCGCCCAGATCCAGTGTCACGTAGGCAAATCCGATCTCCTTGAAATAGGAATAGATTTTTTCACGCTTGGCATCTTCTACCAGAAGTGCGATCTCCTGTGGCAGAACCTCGATACGTGCCATGGTCTCCTGCCCCTCTCCGTGGATACGCACGCGCACCTGATGAAAGCCCATGTCAAGAAGTAACTGCTCCGCCTTATCTACCATACCAAGACGCTCCTCACTAATGGTCTCCCCATAGACAAAGCGGGAAGATAAGCAGGCAAATGACTGCTTGTCCCAGGTCGGCAGACCCATCTGCTTGGATAAGGCACGGATATCCTCTTTATCCAGTTCTGCTGCCCGAAGTGGGCTCTTGATCCCCAGTTCTGCCACGGCAAGCAATCCCGGACGATAGTCTCCGTTATCGTCCATATTGGAGCCTTCCACAACGGCTGCCAGATGGTTTTCCCCGGCAATAGCAAGGATCTTTTCAAACAATTCATGCTTGCAAAGATAACAGCGGTTCTTTGGGTTGTGGCGGAAGCCGTCAATGTCTAATTCCTCAGATGCTGTGATCACATGGCGAATGCCTCTCTCCTTACAAAATGCCTGCGCTTCTTTTAACTCTCTCTCCGGGAAAGAGCATGAGGATGCAGTCACTGCCATGACATTTTCTTTTCCTAAAGTATCGACGGCTGCGGCAAGTAAAAAGGTCGAATCCACACCGCTGGAAAATGCCACAGCAACGCTTCCCAAGTCCCGCAGATAGTCCTGTAATTTTTTATATTTGTCCTGTAATTCCATATTTGCTCCTATCCTATCTTTTTCATAACTTCCGGCAGATCCGTCAATGCGTCGATCTTTTCTACCGGATGATCGATCTGTCCAAATCCATAGGCTGCATGGATAAAAGGCAGTCCCGCCTGCATGGTCGCATCATAGTCTCCCTGGATGTCTCCCACATAAACCGCAGTATCCAGATGATTTTTTTCATATAATAAACGGATATTTTCTCCCTTTGGCTTGCCATTATCGCCAAAGCACAAGATATCCTCAAAGAGGTCATGAAAAGAAAAGTAATCCAAAAATGCCTCGATATAACCGGATTGACAGTTGCTTACAATATAAAGATGATAGCCTGCTTTCTGCAAAGTTTCCATAGTCTGACGCAAGCCCGGATAAAGCTTTCCACCGTGTTGGCGCAGATAATCATTTTCCACGGCACAACAGGTCGCAAGCAGGTCTTCCCGCTCTTTTCCCTGGGTAAAAGGAAAGAGCATCTCAGCGATCTTATCCATGGTCCGCCCCATGGTGCGGTACATATCCTCTTTTGTCACAATGACATCCGCATAGCCGCACTGGTGCAAAGCCAGTGTCCAGGACGCTGCCACCTGTTCGGCAGAATCCCAGAGTGTTCCATCCATATCAAATATAATTCCCTGTTTCATTTGTTTGCCTCTTTTACTGCTTTTCTATACACTCATAAATATAATCTGCAATGGCTTTATTGCCCTTGGCATTGGGGTGGATCCCATCCGGCAGCCATTCGCTGTGGTCTTTGGTCAACTGATAAAGATCAATATAGCCGACGCCCATCTGCTCTGCCGTGTCCGCGATGATCTCATACATCTGCCCACCGATGACCGCATCCTGTATGCCATACTTGATACTGCCGTCTTTTTGCGTAGAAAATGCCTGCGGTGGTTGCATGAGATAGATCTTTGCCTGCGGTGCCGCGGTCTGATATGCCTCCACAAAATCCTTGATCTCTTTGGCATAAGCATCCTCATCCCACTGGTAATCCTTGGCATCATTGGTACCCAGCATGAGCAGATAAATGTCTGCATTAGCATCCAGACTTTTCTGATATAGTTTCTCACTGCGGTAAGGGACATCCCCCTCATCCATAAGGGTCCGTCCACTGAGTCCATAATTTAAGACCTGATATTTTTCGCCTAAATTTTCCTGCAAATATGCCGGATAAGACTGACTGCGCCGATGCCCTAAAACGCCTGCCCCATAGGTGATACTATCACCGACACAGGCAATGTGTATTTTTCCTTCTTTTACATGGGGTGCCGGTGGATATTGTACGACGTGTACGCCCAGACGGAACATTCCGTAAAGGACTACAAGGACACCAAGAGCCAGCCCCACCACTTTTCCTATTTTTTTCATCATTTTCCCATTATATCAGACAAAGCAAAAAACGCAACAACAGAGCCATTTCTGGCTCTGTCGCTGCTACTTATCAATTATCAACTTAAAGGAGAGTGATTGTTATACAAAATCAGACTTGAGGAAAAATCTCCTTTAATGCAGGGTAAATCTGGCGGAAGGTCGCATAACGTTTCTCGTATGCCTCCACCAATGCCGGCTCCGGTGAGATCGTATCTGCCACGCGCACGATCGCATCTGCCGCTTCTTCTACGGATCTGTAAGCACCGCAACCGACGGCTGCCAGCATGGCACCGCCCAGTGCCGGACCTTCTTCAACCTCCAAGAGGTCTACCTGTAAATTCAAAACATTTGCCATGATCTTGCACCAGAGTGGGCTCTTGGCACCGCCACCACAGATTTTGGTGCGCTTGATGTCAATCCCCTGACTCCGTGCCACCTCCAAAGAATCACGCATGGCAAATGCCACACCTTCAAAAACTGCCTGGATCATATCGGCTCTACCTGTATCCATGGTCATGCCTATAAAGCATGCTCTGGCAAGCGGGTCATTGTGCGGTGACCGCTCTCCCATCAAATATGGCAGGAAATAGACATGATTTTGTCCCAGAGTCTTAATATCCTTTTGGGCTGCGACATAATCTTTTTCCTGTAAGATCTCATCCATCCACCATTTATTGCAGGATGCAGCGGAAAGCATACAGCCCATCAAATGATACTTGCCATTGGCATGAGCAAAGGAATGCAGGGCATTCTTCTCATCCACGCCAAACTGATCGCTGGAAATAAAGATCGTACCGGAAGTACCAAGTGAGATATTGCAAGCCCCATCGCCTACCGTGCCGGTACCGACAGCCGCCGCCGCATTATCTCCTGCTCCCGCAATGACCTTGACCTCCGAAGATAAGCCAAGTTCTTCTGCCACCTTAGGAAACAGGGTGCCTACGACCTCATAACTCTCATAAAGTCTTGGCAACTGCTCCTGAGAAATACCGCAGATCGCAAGCATCTCCTCTGACCACTTGCGGTTTTTGACATCTAAAAGCAGCATACCGGAAGCATCCGAATAATCGGTACAAAAACTACCGCTCAGGCGGTATGCCAGATAATCTTTTGGCAGCATGATCTTGGCGATGCGGGCAAAGTTCTCCGGTTCCTCCTCCTTCATCCAGAGGATCTTTGGAGCCGTAAATCCCGCAAAAGCAATATTTGCCGTGTAGGCAGATAATTTGTCCTTGCCGATGACTTCATTCAGATATGCCACCTGCTTTGTCGTCCTGCCGTCATTCCACAGGATCGCCGGACGGATCACCTGATCCTTGTCATCCAGTGCCACCAGACCATGCATCTGTCCGCCAAAACTGATTCCTGCCACCTGTGACTTGTCACAACCGGCTAATAATTCTTTCAGACCGGCGATGGACTGTCTGTACCAGTCCTGCGGATCCTGCTCTGACCATCCCGGATGCGGAAAGGAAAGTCCGTATTCTTTGGATGCCATCTTTAATATCTTTCCTGTCTCGTCCATCAGCAGCAACTTGACTGCTGATGTTCCGAGATCTACGCCAATAAATAACATCTTTATCTCCTATTTAAAAGGGTTCTCTGTAGGATAACGTACACCGGCTGGCTGATTGTATCCAATCTCCTCTACCGGAACACCGATATATTTGAATACTTCATATAAAGCCTTACCGTAATTACCAAAAGCAACGGCTCCATGATGTGGGAAGTTCTTCTCGATCAATACATGACGATAGAATCTGCCCATTTCAGGAATGGCAAAGATACCGATGGATCCGAAAGATCTGGTTGCTACCGGAAGAACTTCGCCCTGTGCAATGTAGGCACGGAGTTTGGCATCGGAAGTTGACTGCAAACGGAAGAATGTGATGTCTCCCGGTGCGATATCTCCCTCTAAGGTACCGTTGGTCACCTCGATCGGAAGGCTTCTTGCCATGATCTTCTGGTACTTCATCTCGCAGAAGGATAACTTGTTGGAAGCGGTATTGCCGCAGTGGAATCCCATAAAGGTATCCTGTAAGGTATAGTCAAATTTGCCCTTGATATCTTCTTCGTACATATCCTTTGGTACGGTATTGTTGATATCCAAAAGGGTAACAGCATCCTGACTGATCACAGCACCGATAAACTCGCTGAGTGCTCCGTAGATATCTACTTCGCAGGAAACCGGAATACCCTGCTTGGTCAGACGGCTATTTACATAACATGGTACAAATCCAAACTGGGTCTGGAATGCCGGCCAGCACTTGCCTGCGATAGCAACATACTTGCGATAGCCCTTGTGCTCTTCGATCCAGTCTTTTAAGGTGATCTCATACTGTGCCAACTTGGCAAGGATCTCTGGCTTCTTGTTGCCTGCGCCAAGTTCTGCTTCCATGTCTGCTACAACAGCAGGGATTCTTTCATCCCCTTCATGCTTATTGAAGGCTTCAAACAGATCCAGTTCTGAGTTCTCCTCAATCTCGATACCCAGTTGATACAACTGATAGATCGGTGCATTACATGCCAAGAAGTTGAGTGGTCTTGGTCCAAAACTGATGATCTTTAAGTCAGAAAGTGCTACAACGGCTCTTGCGATCGGTGCGAATTCTGCGATCATATCTGCACAGTCCTCTGCGTCGCCTACCGGATACTCCGGGATATAAGCCTTGATGCCGCGCAGGCGTAAGTTATAACTTGCGTTGAGCATACCGCAATATGCGTCGCCTCTGCCGTCCAAAAGGCTATCGCCGTGTTCTTCTGCTGCTGCAATGAACATCTTTGGTCCTTCAAAATGCTTTGCCAACAAGGTCTCTGAAATCTCCGGTCCGAAGTTTCCAAGATATACGACCAGAGAATTGCATCCTGCCTTCTTGATGTCCTCCAGCGCCTGTACCATATGGATCTCGCTCTCAACGATACAGATCGGGCACTCGTAAACATCCAAATCCGGATACTTACTATGTACTGCCTTCATCAGAGCTTCTCGTCTGGAAACAGACAGGCTCTCCGGGAAACAGTCTCTGCTGACTGCTACCACACCAATTTTTGCTTCTGGAATATTTGTCATTGTTTCACCCTCCAATATTTCTTAATACTTTTACCACTGTTTTTTTGCAAAAAAGGATGTAATTTCATGCACTGAAACTACATCCTTATTGTATCAAAAAAAATGATTTTCCTCGACTTTATACTTGATTGGTACATATCAATTTTTTGACATTTGCCCGCGATTTTTCCGATTGTACTCGCTCGGCAGCATACCATACTTTTTCTGAAATGCCTTTGCCAAGGCACGGCTGTCCGAAAATCCGACCTGGGTCGCGATCTCACTGATGGTCTTATCACCCTTCTCCATCTCCTCCACGGCATGCTCTAAACGGATGCCGGACAGATAGGACTTATAATTGATCTGGGCGTATTTTTGGAACATACGGGATAAATGTTCGATGGAATAGCCAAATTGCTCCGCCAAAGACTGTAGGGAAATATCCTCCGCATAATGCTTTTTGATATATTCCGTGATCGGCGATAATCTCTGCAAAGCCTTGGAAGACCGGTACAAAAGATCGTCTGCCTCCTCCTGGCGATAGACGGTCACCAGCAACTGCATCATGGCATAGTAATCGCGCAGCATCTCATATTCATGCCCCGGCACATCCGTACCGGTCAGATCGTAGATATTGCGGATGAGGGTCATCATCTTTTTCTCATTCTCCTCCATCTGCGCCGGATCCAGATCTGCCATAGCCCCCTTTCCCTTTTTGTGGAAAGAGATAAAATGATCGGCAGTCAAGTAATTCTTGAATTCACTGATCGGGATCTGCACATAGACCGCCAGATTGGCTTTCTCCGCACGGATAGAGTGGAGTTCGTTGGTGTTGATGATGATAAATTCACCGCTCTCGACCCGGATCTTTTTTTCGCGCAGGATAAAGACCAGGCTGCCCTCATAAATGGCAAAGATCTCCACCGAATTGTGCCAATGCGGCTCTCTGGTGTAGTTGCCGCCCGCCCCTTCAAAAATATCAATTTTAAACGGCATGCCCGCTCGTGGCACGACCACCTCATGTTCGTAATTCATACATGCTCCTTATGGTGCTTTTTATTCGCCTGCATTGTCCGTCGTCTGCGTTTGTGAGAAGTCGACATCCGTCGTCTCGATTCCAAGCGCATTGCAGATCATCTTTGCATATGCACTGCGTCCTGCTCCATTCAAATGGATGCCGTCATTATAAAACCAGTCCGGGTTCTCTGCCCCTAAGGCATCCCAGGCAATGACTTCCACATTTTTGTTGTCCTTTGCCAACTGGCGGATCACACCGTTTGTCCGCTCTTGATCCTGCAAATACTTGCCATAGACCGTGACCCAGTAGATCTTGGTATCTTTTCCCAGATAATCAATGATCTCCTGCCCGGTCGCCTGACTGAAATAACAGTTGGTGCCCAGTTCGATCACTACGGTAGAGCCCAATTTATTTTCTTCTTTCAGACCTTCTAAGATCTCCACGCCGTCCCTTGCCTGCCGGCTTTCCTTGGCGTCGATCACACCATCCGGGATCGCCTGCATCAATTCCGGTGCGGCTCCCAACATAACCGAATCGCCAACACAGGTGATCTTTGGTCCGCTCTCCTCCTTGGCATCCTTGCTGTCGGATGTATCCTGATCGGCGCTGGTCTGCTTGGCTGCATCCTGCTCCTTTAACATCTTCTGGTTGGCTTTGAACTCCTTTTGCAGATCTTCCGCCAGACGATCGGAAGATTTGGACGGAGCCTCGATAAAGCCCACGATCGCGATCGCGGAAATGATACCGACCACGATCCCAATGGCTACCTTTTTGTAATACTTCTTATCTTTCATCGCTACGCACCCCATTTCTAAAAGATATGCTGTAAGTTGATAATAAAGAGAAGCGGATAATGCCAGAGATAGATCCAGTAACTGTGTCTGCCGATCCATTGCAGGACCTTATTCCGGTTCAGTGCTGTTGTCGTAAAATCGCACTGGTTCATCACATAGACCATAAAGGCAAAAAACAGGCTGATCAGCGCCATACCGCCACGGTAAAGCCATGCCTGCTCACCTTCGACAAGTACAAACAAGGCGATCGTCACCAATAAAGATACGAAAAAAAGAGCCCGCCCATTGTCCCCCTGAAAGAGGATGTTGCCTTTTTTATTCCAGTCATCTTCCTTGAGGCCTAAGACCACGCCGATCAAGAAGGAAAAAGCACGTGTATCCGTGCCGTAGTAAACACGATTGACATTGTCTGCATGGTACATCAGTCCCATGGCAAGTACAGAGGCAACTGCCAGTAGGACAAAAAACCAGATCGCCCCTTTGCCCAGACGCGGCTCGATCCATTTTTTATAAAGTAAAAAGAGAAGTGGCCATACGACCAGGAGTTCCATTTCCACCCCCAGATACCACAGGTGGGTAAATGGCGAGTGTTCCGTGATCTTCATAAAGTAGGATGCCTGCGTCAGCATCTGCCACCAGTTGTTGTAACCCAGAAAGATACTTGCCGCTTCCTCTCTTGCCCCTAATAATAATTCCTGATGAAAGACGGTAAAAAAGGCAATGACCGCCATGACCATGATATAGAGTGCCGGATATATGCGTAGCCCTTTTTTGATATAATATTTACGAATGTGAAAACTCTCATTATCCCAGTCGATCTGACCTTTCTTTGCCGCCAGATACCCCGATATTAAAAAGAAAAAGCAGACGCCAAGAAAGCCTCCCTTCATGGCGAATGGAAAGATATGATAAAGCACGATCCCCAAGATGGAAACTGCCCGAAGGAAGTTAATTCCTTCATTGTATGTATATGTTGTTCTCATTTGCTATCTCAATCTATATAAATGTATTCTTATCTAAAAGTATGTAACTTTATTTCCGAATATTATTATATATGGCAGTCTGCTCTTTCGCAATTAGAAAATGCATTTTTTTGACAAATTTTATGATTTAGATTGCCAGAAGATTCTTGATCGCTTCCATGTAGATCAATACGGATTCTTCCATGCCGGATACCAGAATATACTCATCTGCACCATGGATGCGATAATCCACACCCAATTTCTCCGGTCCGAAGGCAATAATATTCTTTAAGGACTTGGCATAAGTGCCGCCGCCGATGACCATAGGCTGGTGTTCGCTGTCCCCAGTCACATCCACATATGCCTTGTAAAGAGCCTCGACCAGTGGAGATTCTCTCGGGAAGAAAAGTGGATCCCCGATCTCAAGGATCTCAATGCGTCCGTTTTCATCTTCCAGATGTCCCTGACACATACTACGTACCCGGTCTGCCTTTAAAGTCACAGGCACACGGATATCGATGGTGCAGGAAATGACACCGTCCTCAGTCTTAACGATACCGTTGCAGAAGGTCAGATCTCCGTACTCATCTGCAAACTTGAGCCCAACGCCTGCGCCGTCACACGCTGTGCCTAAATGGCTATTGTAGAAGGTCACAAAGCCATCCTCAAAGCCTGCTTCTGCCAGACTCTGACAGGTAACTGCCGCTGCATTGACTCCAAGTGTCGGTGTAGACGCGTGCGCCGGTACACCCTTGGCAAAGATCGTGATCCTGTCGCCTTCCTGGCTTACTTTATATTCCTGCAGATCGGTCTCTGCCAGAACCTTTTCCAGACGGTCCTTCAAGCCATCCTTTGCCGGAATCACGGTCGTACAGGAATCACATACTGCATTTGAGACGAACCCACCATTCATGGAAATGATCTTGGTATGCTTGGAATATGCCATCATCTCCATATGTCCTTTTTCCCCATGGATGCACGGATAACTTGCATCCGGCGTAAAGCCACAGGAAAGTTCTTCTTCAACTTCATTATAATGCTCCATACATTTCGATCCGGTCTCCTCATTACATCCCATGATAAGACGCACACGCTTGTTCAACTTGACACCGGAATCACGCAAAAGTTTCATAGCGTAAAGTGCCTCGATGACCGGTCCCTTATCGTCTGTCGTTCCGCGGCCATAGATGTAGTCGCCATCACGCGTCAGGGTAAAAGGATCGTATGTCCAGTCACCGCCGGTCGGAACCACATCCAGATGTCCTGCGATACCAACGATCTCATCCCCCTCGCCCATTTCTGCATAACCACAGTAATTGTCGAGATTGACGGTGCGAAAGCCCAGTCCCTCTGCGATCTCAAGTCCCACACGAAGCGCCTCTGCCGGTCCTTCGCCAAATGGCTTGCCTTCCTTTGCCTCTGCCAACTGCGAATCAATGGCAACCAGTTTGCCCAGATTTTCTATCATTTCTTCTGATAATCCATGAATCTGTTCTTTGATATCCATAATGTCCTCCAAGTTTTTGATAGCCCCAGTATAACACATCTGCTGTGCGTTTTGACATAGAAAAAGAGACAGAAATCTCTCCTGCCTCTTTGCCCTTACTTCCTTTTATTTTGTAAATGCTTTTTCAATCCGCTCCATTGCCTCTTGCACGGTACTGCGCGGACACGCTACATTGATACGTTCAAAGCCTTTTCCAGACTTGCCGAAGATGGCTCCACTGTCCAGCCAGAGTCCTGCCTCATAGATGACCTTGTCCTCCAGTTCCTTTTGACACAAACCTGTGCCGCAGAAGTCCAGCCAGACCAGATAGGTTCCTTCCAGGTCGATCATCCGAACATCCGGCAATCGTTCTTCTACAAAGGCTCTGACATAGTCAATATTTCCCCGCACATAAGAAAGCATACCTTCGTACCACTCGTCCCCATGTGCATAGGCAGCCTGACAGGCAACCAGCCCCATGAGCCCGATCTGGCTGACACCTGCTGCATCCAGTTGATGGATAAATGCCTTGCGCAGATTTTCGTTTTTAATGATGATATTGGATGCCTGCAAGCCTGCAACATTAAAGGTCTTGCTCGGAGAGGTACAGGTCACTGTGATATCCGCCAAGGCATCACTCAGTCCGGCAAAAACATGGTGTTGCCCCTTAAAAATAAAATCATGATGGATCTCATCACTGACCACCGTCACACCATGACGCAGACAAATCTGTCCTATATGCAAAAGTTCTTCCTCCGTCCATACGCGCCCCACCGGATTGTGGGGATTGCAGAGAAGAAATAACTTGATATTCTCACGCACGATCTTGTCTTCAAAATCCACAAAGTCTATATGGTAGCGGTTGTCCTCGCCCAGAACCAGATCATTGCTGATCACTCGTCTGCCGTTATCGCGGATAACCTCAGAAAAAGGATAGTAGACCGGTGACTGCAAGAGCACGCCATCGCCGCATTTGGTGTATGCCTTGACCGCCATGGCAAGTGCTAAGACAATGCCCGGTGTCTTTACCACCCATTTCTTTTCGATCTCAAACTGATGGCGTCTGCGCATCCATCCCTGCAGTGCCTCAAAATAGGCATCATCCGACTCACTGTAGCCAAAGATCCCATGCGAAGCGGTCTCTACGATCGCATCCTGTATATAGGAAGATGTCCGAAAATCCATGTCTGCCACCCAAAGCGGCAGGATATCTGCCGGCATGCCGCGCTCCACCGCAAAGTCATATTTTAAGCACTTGGTCCCTTTTCGGTCGATCGGTCTGTCAAAATCTAAGTTTCTCTCTGCCATGATTTCTCCTTTTGTATCTCTATCTTCTATATTTCCTAGCCTTCTATTTTCTGCTCTGCCTCGGCAAAGACTTTTTCAAGTTCTGCCAGAAGATCTTTAACATCCTCAATGCCTACAGACATACGAAGGGTGCATTCGGTGATGCCGTTTTTCCTGCGGATCTCGTCCGGTACGTCTGCATGGGTCTGTGTCATCGGATAGGTCAGAAGTGTTTCCACGCCTCCCAGACTCTCTGCATATTTGATCATGCGGACTTTTCCAAGAATAGCATATGCATACGCCTGATTTTTTACCTGAAAAGTAAGCATGGCACCAAAACCGCGCGCCTGCTTCTTCATGATCTCATGTCCCGGATGGCTTTTGAGGCCCGGATAGATCACCTCAGTGACACAGGACTGCTTTTGCAGCCAATGCACGATCTCCATAGCGTTTGCCTGAGCGCGTTCCATGCGGATGCCTAAGGTCTTGATCCCACGCTGGATCAGGAAACAGTCAAATGGCGCCAGACCCGCCCCGGTCGTCTTGATCAGGAAACGAAATCTTTCTCTGATATCCTCCCGATTTGTGACAAGAAAGCCTGCCAGCGTATCATTGTGACCGCCTAAGAATTTCGTCCCGCTATGGATGACAATGTCTGCTCCCAGATCCAGCGGATTCTGGAAGTATGGGGACAAAAAGGTATTATCCACGATCAAAAGGATGTCATGCTTTTTTGCCAGCTGTGCCAAGGCAGCGATATCTGTCACATTCATCATCGGATTGGTCGGTGTCTCAATATAGATCGCCTTGGTATTTGGCTGGATATAGTCCTCTACATTGACCGCATGACACGGCACAGAAGAAAAGGTCAGCCCATTCTTGGAAGATACATGGCTAAACAGACGGATGCTTCCACCATATAAGTCTTCATCTACGATCAGATGGTCTCCCGGCGCAAACAACTCCATCAGCATGGTAATAGCCGCCATGCCTGTGGTAAATGCAAATGCATCAATGCCGTTTTCCAGACTTGCTACAATCTTTTCCAGATGTTCTCTGGTCGGATTCTGCAAGCGGCTATAGTCAAAACCTGTACTCTGTCCCACGCCCGGGTGTGCATACGTTGCCGTCTGATAGATGGGATAGGAAAGAGCGCCAAAGTGGCTACAGTCTCCTTCCTCCTCTTCTAAGTGTAAACATTTTGTCTCAAATCCTCGTGCCATATGTATATGTCCCCTATTCTTTTCTAAAGTGTATGTTTTGGATTGTATCATACATTTCATACTGTTGCAATAGGAATTATATGAAATAGAGCAAAAAAGAAGGACATATCTCTTGTAGAAGATATGCCCCTATCACTTGCTTCTTATAAGGCTGCCTTGATGGCTGCCAGCAATTCGTCATATGTCTCATATGCCGGAATATCCGGGTTGTCCTGCTTGATCTGATCGGTGGATTTAAAGAGAAATCCCGCCTTGCTCGCCTTGATCATTCCGAGATCGTTGTGGCTGTCACCGGAAGCGATCGTATCATAACCGATGGACTGTAATGCCTTGACCGTGGAATACTTGGAATTTTCAATGCGCATCTTAAAACCGGTAATCTCGCCATCCTCTGCCACTTCCAGCGAATTACAAAAGATGGTCGGATAGCCCAATTTCTTCATCAGAGGTCCTGCAAACTGGGTAAAAGTATCACTGATAATGATGACCTGTGTCATTTCCCGCAACTGATCTAAGAATTCCTTTGCGCCCGGGATCGGATCGATCTTTGCGATTGTCTCCTGAATCTCCTTTAAGCCAAGTCCATGTTCCTTTAAAATACCAAGCCGCCAATGCATCAACTTATCATAGTCCGGCTCATCTCTGGTCGTTCTCTTTAATTCCGGGATACCGCTCTCCTCAGCAAATGCGATCCAGATCTCCGGTACCAAGACGCCTTCTAAGTCCAAGCATACTATGTTCATCTTTTTTCTCCTGCCTTTATTCTCATTTTTTCATAAGTATAGCATACCAGGCTCCCGGACACAAATAAGGGAATGTAAGAAGATACCAGCCGTTCCAGCACGCTCCCACTTTGTATGCCATATCCTGCACACACGCCCTGCAAGATCTGTCAAGAGGTCAGTTCCGTGATCCCCTGTGCTCCCGGTAAAGGCAGCATCAGAGACAATAAGACCATGATGGAATTTGTCAAAAAAATCCTCTTTCGTATCGTCAATCCCCTATTTCCAAGGGCGCTTGCCATCCAGCCATCCTTTTTCCTTCCAGTATTTTGCATCCACACTGTCCGGACGCGTCTTTAAGACCATAGACATGACCGGGAAAAATATCCTGGTCTTTAAAGGTGGCTTTACCCTGCCCTGGTTGGCTTTGATCTTGGACGCAAGCGCATCCATATCTCGCTCGATCTTGTCCTTGGTCTTTGCTGTCACATCTTCCCACTTCATAGCACGAACAGCGATACCATACTTGTAGGTCTTAGCCACACCCCAATAAGCAGCACTGTCCGCCATATCCTGACAGGTGTTCTTTTGTCCGCCACCTGCCGCGGTCGCGATACAGACCATCTGCTTTTTGAACATGCTCTCCTCCGGGCGATGCATGATCCAGCGCCATCCATAATGTTCCAACAATGCCTTCATAGCAGAAGTGACATGGTAAACATAAACCGGACTTTCAAAGATCAAAAGGTCTGCTGCATCGATCGCCTCTGTGATCGGTGCCAGTTTCTCATAATGCGGACACAATTTTTCGTCCTTTTTGATGCACTGGGCACAACCGACACACATCTGATCAAAGTCGCGCGGTAAGACGACCTCCGTGATCTCTCCGTCTATTTTTTCTGCTAAAATCCTTGCCACATGATAAGTCGAGCCTTTGTGGCTCTGTCCATGGATCAATGTAATCTTCATAAAATGCCATCTCTTTTCTTCTTTTATTCGCAACTCATTCTACGCTTGTAAAAGAGCAAATACAATGGCATTCTGGTACTTTATGAAATACAAATCCCCCTCGAACCTGAGGGGGTATCTATCTTAGTGGATAAAATTTGTATAGGTAAATTCCGGTTCTTCCGGCATGGAAAGTCCCATCTTCATCGCTACATTCTTACAATTCAGCCAAAATGCCATATTATTGCCTAAAACCTGCATAACCTGCATGCCCTCGGCATCCTGCTGCACCTCTTTTGGATTTGTGCCATGCATCATATTCCAATATCTGGAGGTAATGATCGGCATCTGCTTCCTTTGACACATATTTTATTACTCATATAACTATACTAAAAGATGTCTCCAAACAGAAGTCTCTCTTTGTTAGGCAGTATAAACCTAAAGGTTATGTCTCTTATGATTTCTCCACCGGAATTGTCTTGATCCTGGTAAAAAAATAGACATATTTAAAGATGATAAGGAATATGATAAATGCCCTCCCATACCAATTCGGCATTGCTGCAAAGGCTAAGAGCAGCATGCCCGATGCCGGGAGAAGCAGACTGAACTTTGTCTTTAAGGTCATACTCCGATTTTGCACAAACTCGTCCAAGTGATTTTTGTATAGTTTTGTGCCGGTAAACCATGTATGGAACTTTTCAGAACCCTTAGCAAGACAAAATGATGCTAATAATAGAAAGGGTGTTGTTGGCAGTACCGGCAAGACCACACCAACAGCACCGATTCCGATCGCTGCAAATCCCAGGATCAGCCATAGGATTCGTAGTGGATTTTTCTTCATATAAAATATACCCTCCTGTTAGTTTATGCTAACCATTATATCGTAGTTAGGCTAGACTAACAAGTGGAAATATTTGCTTAGCAGAAACATCGTTATCGAGGTGAACTGAATGGCAGGTTATTTCTCTCCTTCCATCGCAAAATCCATGTCATGCTGTCCTGCTGATCACCTACAGAGGCAACAAAAGAAAGCAGCCTTGTATTTTTCTACAAGACTGCCAATTTCGTTCTATTCAATTTTTAATAATCAAAAACAACCTTTCTACATTCTTCACAGATGGATGCTTCGATTTTCGTTCTGTGACTCGGCTTGAGTTCTGTAATTTTAACAAATCCGTCTGCATTCTTTGCGTTTTCAAAAACACCCGGAACTTCATTTGCAAAACTGAAAGCACCGTCCTTACTGCAAAACAGATACCCATCTCGCATTTCTTCTCCGCAATTTGGACACTTCATAAATTCCACCTCTATTCATTCTTTTCTTCAGCTTTTTGTTGGCTTAATCGCATAGCCCCTTGTATCTTATTTTCAAAGTCAACCGATTTAATAAGTGCGATACCCTCTGCATCATCTCCCAAAACGACTAAGCTGTCGCCCTCTCTAAGATTGAAAGTATCTCTTGCAGCTTTCGGAATCACAATCTGACCTTTACTTCCGATTGTAACCATACCCCAAAGATGTTTTCCGACCGGTGCCGGGGCAATTCTTGTTTGACCGACTGCATTGTTTTGATGAATTAACGCATCTATGGAAATCCCGTAAAACATCGCCAAGTTATCACACTTTTCAATATCTGGAACGGTTTCGCCCTGTTCCCACTTTGCATAGGATTGTCTGGATATTCCGACCACTTCGGCAACCTGTTCCTGCGTCAAACCTTTCAAGTTACGAAGAATAACTAAATTATCAGCAAGCATTTCCTCACCTCCCGCTTGTATATACATTATACCTTCGGGAAGTCAAAGTTTCCACCATACAAACTTGTCATACTGTTCGTTCCAATGTTAAGTTTAGTTGCATTACTGATAACTTCAAAATTTTAAGCCGGTTGAATCACTCTCTTGAATTTTGTCGAACTGTCGGCAATAAACTCGTTAATCCATCGGCTTTCTTCTTTTGTTTCGGGGCTTCTTTATTATCATCTGTTCTTAAATCGTTCATCCATTCAATGTTATCTGCATTGTTGCATTCTTCATCCGACATATAAGAAAGGCTATGCAATTTACATCCCTCAAACGAAGCGAACTGCTTTTTTATAATCTCAATGGCAGAGTCTATTTCTTCTTTTGAATAAACGGAAGATGCTCCATAATCAATTTCCACTTTTGATGTATCGCCGTTCTTTTCGCATCCGGCAAAGAGAAGAACCAGCACAATGCAAAGTGTTACAGTTATAATCTTTTTCATAGTGAATACCTTCAACTCCCGATTACCGAATTTTTCCTTCACATCTATTCCACTGCCTGCAACCACCCCAAATGATCGAGTTGCCGGATTGGTTGTCAGCCCTTTCCGTTTTTCAAAAATCAGCCCGAAATGCCTGACATCTAATCCACTGTCTCAAATCGTGACATCTAATCCGAGGTCACAACCTGACACACATTTTGCAGTGGATATGTTTTCATATAAGAAAACCGAGTTTTTTCAGAAGTCTGGCTTCAAATCCAAACCTCCGAAAAAGCCCGGAAATACGCCGCTTTCTGGCACTTATTTATCTTTTCTTGACATCAAGACTACCGTCTCCACATGCGTTGAAAGTTACTTCTTATACTAAATAGCGAAACCGAAACCTTTTGCGAAAAGGTTTATACCCCACTTAGGGGGATACCTTTCACCCCAGCTAAAACCACCTTACTTCATTGTATTATCAATTCTTATATCATTCAATGGCAATGATTTGAATAATTTCAACACTTTTTTCGCTAAAGTCTCCAACTCCTCAATTTGCCTAAGTAACATATCTGCTTCATCTTTAGCATCCTCTGCCAATTCAGCAAATGCATTACTTGCTGCACTCATAGCTTTATCTACATAATAATCTAATTTTTCATCATAAGCCTCAGCATAGCATTCACTAAGATATTCATCCACGAAATCTTGCTCATCAAACTTAGCCAAATCATAGACATTTCCCGAAAAAAGTATCTCCATATTTTCAATCGTATGGCTCGCATCTTCTATCACGGTATCCAAATTATCAATTCCCTTTTCATAGAACACACGCAAGTCAAATATTTTATTAACCCTTTTTAGTAATTCTAGGTATTGATAACATATTTCCTTTGTCTTCTCTAATTCTCTTGTATTTAAAACACTGCTTGTAGTATTATAATACCAATTTTCTATTCCCCTATGATCTGAGAGTAAATAAAACATCTGATAATACTCTTCATGCATTGCTTCAAACATTGCAATACTCTTTCGTATTGCTGTTTCTAAAAACAAAAGTTCTTCATCCGTCTTATATTCGCTAGAACTATCAATAATCCACGGAAACACTTCCTCTTGTAGAAATTCAATAAAATCAACATCTCTGCTTATAAAGCCCGATTCAAAATTATCTGCACTTTCTTCAGAAAAGTTTGACGATCCTACATACGCGATATTATCAGTCATAATAATTTTTGCATGATTTGAAAAACAAAAATAAACCTCTGCTTTTTCCGCAATTTTTTGTGGAGATAACTTACTTTTATATAATGAAATGTTTCTTTTAGCCTTATCTGCATAAGTTTTTCCAAAATAGGATTCCCAACGTCCCGGAATATTTGATACAATACATATCTCTGTATCTTCTTCACAATCTCTCAACACTTTTAATAAGACATTTTTGTCTTTTGAAATATTATACGTCAGAATATGTATCTGACTTGCATTTTTGAAGCCCTCAATAACAGCGGAATAGGTCAATTCATCTTTCGACATAATAAATTCTGCATCTCCGAGTCTCTTTGAGATTATCACTAATCATACACCTCGTATACTATAAACACTTTTGAAAAACATGCATATTTAATTTGCATATCTCAATAATTGTTGATTCATTGGTACTACAATTGTTATTTCATCCACTTTAGGTTCATAATCAAAAGTATACTCAATTAAGATATTTCGTCTCGTTACTACTAAATTTTCACGAAGAAATGCTTCCAATTCAGTAACATTCATGTCCCTATGGTAATATCCTGATTCAGAAAATTGATATAGCTCTGTACCATCCTCATTGTACAAAATATTTTGCCCCTCCATATAGATGCCTTCTATAAAATAAACAGTTCCTTCTTCACCATATTCTATAAAATATTCATTAAGAGCAATTGTAATTTTTATCTTTTGACCGCCAGGAACATAGAACACTTTTTGCTCAAAATCTTCTAACTGGCTACATATGAATTTTCTTGAGTCATTACCATCATTTGATAATAATTCTGAAAGTACCTCTTCATATTTGTGAGTCTTGAATCGTTTTCTCAAATGTGCTTTGCTGTTAAAGTAAATCTCATATGCCATTCCATCCAATAAATGTCTTCTTACTCTTTTGTCAAAAAAACTCAAATTACTGTGTAGGCTATCAAAAAAATTAGTTATTTTGAAAGCATTAACTGATGCCTGATACAAATTACGCCCTAACACAAATAAATCATTTATGTCGGCTTCCAACAATTCTGTTTTCTTCTTGTTCATTTTATAAACCACAGGGTTTTGATAATTATAATCATGTGTCTTTAAATCACAAATCAAATCGTAAATTTTGCTTCCTACTTCACATTCGTAAACCCCATCACTTAAAGCTTCTCTACAATAAATATCTTTAGTTATCTCTTCTTTATTTTTATTAAATACAAAATCTCCCATTAAAGATGTATGCTCCCATGTAACTTGGGTTGCATTAGACCACATATAAACTGTATTTCGCACTCTTTTGAACATATTCTCAATTGTAATATTTTTAGTCATAATATGTTCTAGAATGGCAGCTGTAAAAACTCCATGCTCTCCTCTTTCTTTTGCAGTTTGACCCGGAGATGTAGCAAAAGCAATAATTGTTCCTCGTGGTGCAAATATCGGTGCAAAGCCTGTTCCAATCCCCCTACTTCCACTGACACTTGAACTTCGACATGCATCTATAATTAGTATTTTTATTAAGATATTGCTCCTATTCATAGCTGCAATGATATCATCAAGCCTAAATGAAGTATATGCAGCACTTCTGTCATCGGCAAAACTGGTATCCGTAGCAGCCAAATAATTCAAGCCATCAAACTGAAATCCATGCCCTGCAAAGAAAAACAAGCCCACATCATAGTTTGGTAATGTTGTTTCAAAATTGGCTATTTCCATTGCCATGGTTTTCATATCAGAATTCAAAATACTTTTCGTCTCAAAAGACAACGCATCAAGTTTTTCTTGCAATGACTCTGCATCATTAACAGCACACTTCAATTGTGCGCTACTAAAATCATATTTATCATTACCAAATAGAATTGCAACTTTCTTCATACATCATCACACTCTCGTAAAATTCGTACACATCTAATAAGCCCTTTATAAAAAAATTTCTCTTAATTCTTCAAGCTCATCTTTGTACTTATCACAATCAATATTTTCAATCAATGCTTCAGCATTGATATCAACTAACACGCCATCTTCAAAAGTTAAAAATTTTGCATAATCATCTTTAATCATCATTGCAAGATGACGAGGTATGCCGATATTCTGTAATTCTATAATCACGCTATCAGTTGTTCCATATTCAACATATTCTGCCCAATTTGCTCCTGCAATTTCTTTCTCAACCTTTTCTGATACAATCAAATGATAATTCAGGAAATAATTTTTTATTTTAAAGCGCAAAACATTATCAATATCAGAAATTAAATTATTTATTATGAGATTAATATGATTTCGATTATTTGAGTCAAATGGTATTGTCTCATTTTTATCCCAAATTTCGCCTTTCTTTTTATAATAGTTAATTATATTAATAATCATCATATTTAATGGAGTAGATTTCATCCAAGAATACATCAAAACTGCAAAATATTGTAGTCTTGTCCTCTGCTTAACCATTGGATTTCTTCCCTTTGACTCTTCTTCTCCCCAATTATAATAATCATACATCTTCTCCAATACTGCCTGGCAAGTCTGAGTAGTAATTTCTTCTGGAAAAGCCTTTTCTTCTCCACTAATCTTCTCCCAAATACTGTTTTGGTATAAAACCTTTATATTTGAACATTGTTCTAAAATATGGAGAGGAATATGATTCTCTTTATCCATACGTTCAAGTAACTTCTTACCATCTGTATTTTTTCTTAAAAAATTGCTCATTAAAATAGAATCCGTCTTCGATGCTTGGTGTGTAAAAACTATATTAGCATAATGATCCCATACTTCTTTTTCGGTTTGACTATAATTGGCTCTGGTAAAATCTTTTGATCTTAAAGAATGATCCAGGTTTGTATAAAAATTCTTTTGCCCCTTAATAACTAGAGGTTGCACATCGTCTATCTTTTTATTTCGCACCACTTCTAAGTCTTTATGTGGGGTATCCCATCTATTCTTTTTATCTTCAATTCGTACACAGATAATGTTTCCACTTAACTCTTTGCTCAATCTACCCGCTCTACCTGCCAAATTCCAAAAATCAACATCAGAAAATTTTGAGTTTCCAATAGCATTACTAAAAATAAATATATTTTTAGCTGGCAAATTGACCCCTTCCAAAAGCGTTGAAGTGCAAAACATATAATCAATGACTTTTTCTTCAAACAATTTCTCTATTCTTTCTCGGATACGTTGTGGCAATCTACCAAAATGAAATGCTACTCCTTTTTTTAAACAATCAATCAAAAAATACTCTTTATGTACATATGCTTTTATCAATTCAATTAAAGAATCTATTCTTGGATCATTTTGCTCAGGCAAATTCTTTGAAAACTGTAAAGCAAAATCTATCGTATCCGCAACTGTATTACAATATACAATATTCTTACAGTCACATCCTAATTTCCGAAGAAGTTTACTCACATATCCATGTTCTCTTTTTCCCAAATCATCAAAAACTATATCTTCACCTGTTTCTGTAAACATTCGTCCATTTCCCTCTACATAGTCAACAAAAAATCTATTCTGAGACACAGGTGATTCTCTAATAATCATTTGCTCATCTACACTTTTTTCAAATAACTGTAAAAACACATCTGCATTTGGAATATTAGGAGATGCAAAATACAATTTAATACTTTTTCTCTCAGCAAGCAAAATAGCATGATAATACAAAGGCGACCTTGAATCCTTTTCCGCAATTATTTTATGGGCTTCATCCACAAACATATAATTAATCACAGGATTTTCCTTTTCACCCAAATATGATATCAAGCGTTCTGGTGTAAAAACAAACACATATTTTAACATTCTATTTTTATAAATTGCTGGAACCACCGGATGCGCTAATACTTTGTAATTTTCATCTGTAATAGTCTTTTTTAACCTTGCAGTAACTTGATTTATAAGTGCCCTTGTTGGTACTAAAATTACTATATTATCTATTCCATGCCTTTCGGTAATTATATATTGAATAAATGCATCCATTATAAAAGATTTCCCAAAAGACGTTGGACCCGAAAAGCTAAAATGATTGCTATCTTTCATAGCTTCAAACAACTGATACTGGGGATCAGTGAATACCAAATCATTAAAAGGCACTTTTTGATAAACTTTTTTTATTTCTTTTTCCAATGCAGTCTCTAATGTATCCACTGTTTCTGAATTTCCAACTGCAATATTTAAAGATGCAAAATTTCCCAATTTCGTCAATATTGAATTTGCATAATACTGAAACTGTATGTCATCTTTATATGCATCATACAATAAACTGATAATCTTATACGCTTTGTTTCTTCCTTCTGCCTCACTACTCCTCGATAAAATGTCTGCAAAACGTAATACATCGTCAAATTCTTTTTCTGTTAAAACAATATCGTCTTTTTGATATAAAAAATTATGGGCATATTTAAGTTCCAATTTTCTCGTTAGTTCATTCAAGTACGGGTCATTTAACGCCCGATTGACCATAGTTTCCAACCATGTCATTTTGTAATAGCCTCCATTATTTTCTTTCTCTTAGAGTTTATATCTGTGAATGGTAAAACATATATATAAAAATTATGCCCTTGTAATTTATTATCAATGATTTTTTGCTGTATGCTTGTAAGATACTTACTAACCTCATCGTCCACACGTGATTTTACTAATTTTCTAAAGTCTGACGTTGGCATTTCCTTTTCTTCATCACTGACATCTATTTGAAAACCTATAAAAATCCCAAAAGCATCATCCACATCAAAGTTTCTATTCTTTGTAGGATAAATCAAACTTTCTAAAAAATCTCTTTCTTCATCCGAAAACGCTTCCTTAAATAAATTATCGCTGATCAAACTCTTTTCGTATTGTATCCCACTCTTTTGATTACCCTTATCATTTATTCCATTCTTAAAATTATATATAGACTTAAACGCATCCCTAATAGCTCCATCTATATCTTGATATGTTTTTGATTCACCGAATATTAATTGGTAATTCCCGTCTGGTAGTTTTAAAAAGTGTACTCCATCTGCACCATTTACATAATGGCTCGTAGAGGTTTTCAGTTCCAATTTTGTAAGAATTTTGGGTGCCCCTAGGTGGGTTTCTAAAAAACAAAACAATAAAAGTTCTCCTAACTCACCATTATTTCTGGCGTATTCCACAAATTTTTCTCTTGCTTTCTTAGAAAGAGTTGCCGGTCTGTTTTTATATTTTTCTTTTACTTGCCTTGATATGGAATAATCAATTACTGGGTCAAGGAGCATATCTACCAACAAATCATAATCAAATTCATTAGAATTAATTTTTAATACAAAAAGATTTAACTTATTCTTTTTATATTTATCTAAGTCTTTAGACCACAATAAATCAAAAGATTCCAAAAAATATGATTCTTTCAAACTT